>Ga0209188_1001206_pt1 | contig 21585 bp, 20 predicted proteins | sample C_130625_EF_Meta_FD_187307 | JGI IMG/M metagenome (GOLD analysis project Ga0209188, IMG submission 187307) | Freshwater microbial communities from Lake Croche, Canada to study carbon cycling - C_130625_EF_MetaG (SPAdes) (version 2) | ecosystem: Environmental > Aquatic > Freshwater > Lake... | reverse complement strand
CCAATTTTGTTTGTGTTGTCAGAGGCGCCAATAACAGCGATTGATTTAGGCGCTAGCGCGGTACGCAAAGCGGCACGTGGGTCAACTGACATGTGTATCTTTCACAAAATATGGCAAGCTTCTTCCTGCAATGGTTCGAACCTCACAACGCACTTGATCATCCATAAGCACATCGACTTCCGCGTGGCCCATCACACGAATGCCGTCTGCCAAATCGACCATCACGATGCGATAAGGAACGATGGCGCGAAACTCATCACTCGGTGCACGATGCACCAACGTGCTAGCGCATACCTTACCCAGACCTGAAGCAAGGTGCGTATGGGGACTTGTCTGACCGCAGGTTGGACAAAAATCACGCTTGAAGTACCAGCGGTTTGCGCATGTACCGCATTGCTGGTAGTGCAGATGATCGCCACCTTGTGTCCAGTCATTGCTATTCATACCGACTCCAACACGAGACTCACATGCGAAGAGAGAACGCCACCATCCGCATGTAAAAGAGAAACACCGGATCGGCGGGCCTGACGCTCTCCAGCGCGACCTGTCATTTGCAAATGCGCCTCAGCAAGATGTGCCATGGCTCCAGCTACGCCGCAGTGGCCATAAGAAAGTAATCCGCCGTGTAAATTCAAAGGTGTCGCGGAATCCTGGCTGAAACGACCTTCACGGGCCCAATTACCAGCCTGCCCACGTGGTGCCAAACCGATTTCTTCGAGCAGCATAGTGAGGGTAATAGTGAAGCTATCGTAAATCGCTATGTACTCCACCTCACTTAACTTTCGACCAGCAGATTGCAAAGCACGTTGCGTACATTGACCCGCCCCAAAGTCATTGAGATTCTTCATGGCGCTGATGTGCTGCGCATTGTGGTGCTGCGCTGCGCCAGTTATTTTTAATGGATTACCTCCGACTGGCTCCGATGACACAACAACAGCACATCCACCGTCTGCTACTGAGCAGCAATCTAAGATCTTTAAAGGCGATGCAATCGGCCGTGAAGCCAAGACATCGTCTTCTGTAATTGGTTTTTGGAATTGGGCACCCGGATGCCGTGATGCATGTTGGCGCATCAACACAGCAAGTGCCGCAAAATCTTGCTCGTTTGAACCAAAAGCTTTCATATAGCTAGAAGCCAACAAACCGTAGTAGGCTGGAATGGTGGCGCCCAAGGGAACCTCATAAACAGGGTGGCCCACTTGGGCAAGCACTTGAATTGCCGAATCTCTGCTTTGACCCGTCATGCGATTTTCACCACCGATAACGAGTATTCGACGTGCAGCGCCAGAAGCTACAAGTTGCTTTGCCAACATGACAAGCCCCAATCCAGTAGCGCCGCCCATCTGAACGGTGTGCGCATATTGAGGGCTTATTCCGAAATGCTCACAAAACAAAGTGGCAAGCATTAAATGGGGCAAGGTGGTTGAATATCCACAAATGACACCGTCGATGTCAGAGCGCGAAAGTCCTGCGTCCTTGAGTGCTAATTTGCTCGCTTGGCTCATCAGGTCAAGCGTGCTACTTCCTTCGTGTTTGCCGTAGGAGGTGAGTCCACTGCCAACTAAGTAACTCATGCGTGCTCTCTGTTGTCACCACCTAAATAAACGCGATGTAGCAAATCACCTTCTCTGAGTTCTTCCGAAAACGCCGAAGCCGCTATACGACCTGTCTCCATGAGGTATCCGTAATGTGCATGGCGAAGGGCTTTGTCTACCAATTGCTCCACCAACAAAATTGCAAGACCTTGTGAACATAACTGCGTTGCCACATCCAAAATCCTATCGATGACCATGGGGGCCAGTCCACTGGAGGGCTCGTCGAGAATCAATAACTTGGGTTCACCAATGACCCCTTGCGCAACCGCCAATATTTGCTGCTGACCACCCGATAGCCTAGAGGCCATTTGTTGTTTACGTTCAGCCATTTCTGGAAATAAATCGTAAATGCGATCAAGCTTGCTACGGTCCCCTTTGGGCGCATTGGCATAGGTACCGATGAGAAGGTTGTCCTCGACCGAGAGGCTATGAAAAACCCGGTGTCCTTCAAGAACTTGAATGACGCCATGTTGAACAATATCTCTGGGTGAACTGTGGGTGACATCTTTTCCGTCAAACAATACTTGTCCGGATTTTTTGGGTATCAATCCCGAAATGGCGTGCAAAAGTGTGCTCTTACCAGCACCATTACGACCTAGCAAAACTACAAATTCACCTTTTCGTACATCAATAGAGGCTCCGTGCACTACCTCCGCCTTGCCGTAAGCCACATGGACATCTTGGACATGTAACAGTATTTCATCTGGGCGCTTGTTGGTCGTACTCATTTATCAAGCTCCTAGATAAACCCGAATCACTTCTGGATCTGTTCTCACTTCGTCAGAGGCTCCATGCTTGATCATTTTTCCAACATTGAGCGTTGTGACGCGATCTGAAATTCGAAAAACAAAATCAGTATGGTGCTCCACCAGCAAAACGCCTATCCCAGAGCTGCGCAATGTATGAATGACCTGAGATAAGTGCTCAATCTCTTGCGTCGTTAGACCGCCGGCAGGTTCATCTAACAAAATAAAAGAGGGGCGCATGGCTAATCCGCGCGCAATTTCTAAAAATCTTTGCTCTGCATGGTCCAAAAGATTTGCACGGCGATGAATCACATGACCTAATCCGACACCATGCAATAACTCTGTAGTTTGATCAAGAAATTTCTTGTCTTCGCGGGCTACCGAAGGGAGTGAAACAGCACTAGCAACAAACCCAGATTCGCTATGTGACCATGCCCCAAGAGTTGCATTCTCTAAAACAGACAACATGGGTAAGAGGCGCGGCTTTTGGAAAGTACGCGCAACTCCCACGGCAGCACGCCTTTGGACTGATGCTAAAGATAAGTCTTCATCACCAAGTTTGATTGCGCCAGACGTTGGCTGGTAATAACCCGATAAAAGGTTGAGGAGCGTTGTTTTACCGCTTCCATTAGGGCCGATCAAGCCATGAACTTCACCGGGCCTTAGCGTTAAAGACACTTGGTCAAGCGCGCTCAGCCCGCCAAACTGTTTGCTAATGTTTATGGCTTGAAGTTCTGCTGGCATCACACTCATTCACGGACCTTTAATGCTTTCGCTAGTCTGTTTAAGTCTGGCGTGATCGGTTCACGATGCACAGTTCTTGGGCGCAAGCGTTCAGAAATAATTTCAAACATGCGCCCAATGCCCTCTGGCACTACAAGAACCACTACTAGGAGTAACAAACCATAGAAAAAGTTACCTAGCTTGGCTAGTGGCGAAACAAGCTCAGGCAATGCGGTTAGTACTACCGTACCCAAAAAAGGGCCAATGATGCTGCCTCTTCCACCAATAATGATGCAAACAAAAAAGAACATGCTCAACTCGAACACAAATGTGTCTGGGGTGATGTAACTTTGTAGGCTCGCAAACACTGCACCAGAAACGCCAGCGGTAATTCCACTAAAAACAAAAGCTAGCAGTTTTGCTTTGAAGACAGGAACGCCTACAGCTTGGGCTGCAACTGGGTTATCTCTTATAGAGATGAAAGCGCGACCCCACATTCTGCGTGCAATATTCCATGTCAACCAAGTCACGAACAGTGCAATTGCTGTGACAAGGTAATAAAAACCAATAGGACTGTCGAAGGGCTTAGGGAACATGGGCCCAGGCAAACCAATGCCACCTCCAGTGAGATCGACTTGCGCAAGAACAATTTCATTCACGATCATCGAAAAAGCCATCGTTGCCATAGCGAAGTAGAAACCCGGCAAACGCAGCGAAGGTAATCCCAAGGCTAGGCCACACAAGCCCCCCAAAAGTCCAGAAACAAATACAGAGAGCGTGGGATCGATCCCCATCTTTCCCGCAAGGATGGCAAAGGTGTAAGAACCAATAGAAAGTAAACCCACATGACCAATTGATAGTTGACCTGTGAACCCAACGACTAGATTCAGGCCCGCGATTAATATCCAATACACAGCGATTAGCGCTGCAAGGTGAAGTTGGTATTGATCGCCCGCCCAAAATGGCAAAGCAGCGATGAGTATTGCGCCCACTAATAAAGATAGCGTCTTAGTAGTTTGCGAGTTCATACGGGTCTCACATTCTTAGCGCCCAACAAACCTTCGGGCTTGATGAGCAAAACCACCATGAGAAGACCCACAGCAATAGTTTGCTGATATTCACCACCAAAGTAATAACTTGCAAAAGAATTTAAGAGCCCTAAAGCGGCACCGCCTATCAAAGCACCGATATTGCTGCCAAGGCCACCTACTGCGAGCGCAATAAAGCCCAGCAATGTCAAGGTATGCCCTAGTGCAAAAAATGCAAAAGTTAATTGCCCAGCAGCAAAACCTGCCAGACCTCCCAAGGCTGCCCAGCAGCAAAACCTGCCAGACCTCCCAAGGCGCCGGAAAGCACATAAGACAACAACCTTATTTTGTCTGTTGAGACGCCACGTGCTCTCGCAGCAAAGGCGTCTTCTGACATGGCAATAAAAACCTTGCCATACATCGTCTTACGATAGAAAAACTCCAGGCCAATCGTCATGACTATCGCCATACCAATAGGTAACCAAAATTTTTGATCCATCAAGCCAGCACCAAACTCTTGTGTGATCAAACGCGGGAAAGGCTTGGGTTCTGTGCCCCACCACAAACCTACACCCTGTTGAACCATCGTAGCCAAGGCCAATGTGCTTAATAGCCAGAGGTGCTCATCACTTCGCGCCAAAACACGACGAATAGCAAGAACATCTGTTAGCCAACCAAAAGTTGCTCCAGCCAACACAGCGCCCAACAACCCCCAAAGCCAGTGCATATGGAGCACAGAAATGATGTAAGCCCCAAACACGCCGCCAACCATCGACAAATGTCCCGTTGTTACAGACAAGACTTTAGAAGTTGAAAACATCACGTTGTAAACCAAGGCGATGGATGCGTAGAGCATTCCAATCGCCAACCCCGTCACTATGACAGTCAGCATGTTGACCTCAGATTACTTTAGCGGGGAGCAAGTTTGAAACTACCGTCCTTAAACGTATTAGCCTGGTTTACTGCCATATTGCTATCAGGGAAACCATTTCGCTCTGTTGTAGTCCATGTATATGTGGCGTAAACCCCTTTGTAATCACGGGTGTTTTCTAGCACTTTTTGCAAAGCTGCAGCGTCAGTTGAGCCAGCAGTCTTGATGGCATGTTCAATAATTTTGACGGTGTCATAACCCATGGCAACCCACCAAAACAAGATGTCAATTTCTCCGCCACCAAGCTTAGGGCGAATTTTGTCGACCAATTGTTGTGTGCGCTCAGGCAACTTGCCATTTGATCCGAATGTAGTGCTCACATAACCAGCTGCGTAGGCGTTTTGCCAATATTCTGGTTTGTTGAGTAATTGGCGAATTTGTGCAGCCATGATTGCAGGATGCCCGACCACAGGGACATTCCAACCAATCTCGCCGCGCGCATTCAACAGTCGGCCCAACATTCCTGTGGCGGCCGTCCAAGGCATAACGACATCTGCACCAGCAGCTCGGGCTTTGTTCATCTCATCTGTCAAGTCAGTTTTATTGTTATCAACTAAAACTGTGTAAACGGGCTTAACGCCAGCTTTCTCTAACAATTCAATGGCAGTTTTTGCACTAGCCGTTCCATAACCCGACGTATCCGCAATGACTGCTACTTTAGATTTCTTAAGTACTTTGATTGCGTAGTCGTTTGCAGTTGAGATCCACTGACGATTTGTATTGATGACCCGAAAAGCTCGGGGATATTTCTCTGGATCAATCAACTCATCAATAGCGCCAATGACTAAGTTGGGGACACCAGCGCGAGCCAATATCGGAACTGCCGCAAGGCCTTCGCCAGAATTCACTGGGCCAATCACAAAATGGACCTTATCGCTAAAAGCCAGTTGCTGAGCGAAGTTAACAGCTTTGGTTGGGTCGCCAGCGGTGTCTCTGGTGAGCAATTCGATCTGACGACCCAATATGCCACCAGACTTATTAATCTCATCAACAGCTAGTTGAACGCCCTGGTTCTCAGCAATAGCCGCAGAAGACAGCGCACCAGTTAGTGACGATAGCCAACCAATCTTGATGGTGTCAGCAGCGATGGTGCTGGTGGCAGAAACGACCAAAGCAGTAGCCAGAGAAAGGCGTACTGCAAGTTTTGTTAAGCGAAGCATGGTTTTGTCTCCATAAGTTGTTCGATAGCTGTTGCCGCGAGGTTACATAGTATTTTCATTTGATCAAACACTTAGCACTATGGGGACAGGTACGAGTAGTGTTATCCCTATATCTAGAAAACAATCGATAAAGCACCACGTTGAACTAGTGAAACCCCTTGGTGCCCAAACTTTGAGACGTTATACAAAGCGTCTATGTCAGTTTGACTGTCGCACAGTTGTCTGTCTACATTTCGGCGTATCTCAATAATGGTCTCGAACTTGAAAAACTCAAAAATGTCTAAAAGGAATTTGCAATGAGTAAATCTTCACGATGGAAGCAGCGCCCCCCTGGGTCGAATTGGGGTGACTTTGGACCAGATGATCAGTATGGGCGCATGAACTTACTCACCCCAGAGAAAGTTAAGCAAGGCGTTGCGGAGGTAAAAGAAGGGCTGACCTTCAACCTGAGCCTGCCACTAGACTTTCCAGGTGGAAACGTATTGAATCCGCGCAGACTTCCGCCAGTACTTCGTCCCACTTTGCGCAACGGCAAGCCCAACCTCAACTACCAAATGTGGTGTGACGACCCTAGCTGCACAGATGTTGTGAGTGATGACTTAGTCATCATGCATTTGCAATACAGCACGCAGTGGGATAGTTTGGCGCACGTAGGGTCTATGTTTGACGCTAATGGCGATGGAAAGCCAGAACCGGTTTACTACAACGGTTATCGCGCTGGAATTGATGTAGTTGGCCCCGATAAGCCAGAGGGCGCTGGTATTTTTGATTTCGTCAAGATTCCTCGTGAATCCACATCAGAAGCAAAAGCACTTGGCATTGAAAAAATGTCAGAGAAATGTACGCAAGGACGTGCAGTGATGATCGATTTACATGCGCATGTGGGTAGAAAAAGAGTCAATATTGATCACGATATTTTGATGGACATATTGAAAAAAGATAATGTCAGCGTTGAGTCTGGTGACATGGTTTGTCTGCATACAGGTTTTGCAGACATGCTTTTAGAAATGAACAAAAAACCCGATGGACATTTGCTGGAAAACAGTTGTGCCGTCCTAGAAGGTCGAGACCCCAAACTATTGCAATGGATCACAGATTCAGGTTTAGTAGCCTTGATCGCAGATAACTACGCTGTAGAAGCCCATCCAGCAACACACCAGTCAGGTAGTTGTGCCACCCTCCCACTTCACGAGCATTGCCTCTTTAAATTAGGCATTCATCTTGGTGAAATTTGGCACTTGTCGCCCCTGGCTAATTGGCTGCGAGAACATCAACGCTCTAGATTTCTATTAACAGCACCGCCACTTCGACTACCAGGCGCTATTGGGTCGCCCGCGACACCTATAGCCACGGTATGAATGTGAATGTTTCAATCTAAAGTTGCGATCACTTACCTCACGAAGATAAGCGCTGAATCGTGAGCGCACAACGTTGCTCAATAAGCAAGATGATCTGATCGACTAGCGGACTTTTGGAGAACTCTTTTGCGAAATCAGCCTGGATTTGGCGTGCTTTTTTAGGCATTGATTGGGCGAATTCCAAAATACGTTTTTTTGCCTGAGGTTTTGCTAGTCCTGCTTCTTGCGCAAATTGTTCCCAATGCCTTGCGTAAATTTCAGAGAACTTGTATTTACTGCCAATTTTCATCGCCATCTTTTGCGCGAGATTAGGGTAAATCGCGGTCGAGAGTAAGTCGTAACAAGGCGACAAGGCCATCGCATCGTCAGAATAGAGCAGTGAAAAGTTTTTTCCATGTGCATCATGGTTACCTATCAAAGCATTGAAGATCACGTAGTCAAATAGCCTCAAAACATGTAGCGCGCTCGGTCTTGTGACTCGGCGCAACAGATCAAAACATTGGGTTAAATCTGGTCCCCCTTCGTTTTGATATTTCATCTCTGGAACCACACCCATGGCCTGACAAAAATCTTCTTGATGCAGGCGTTGTCTACTTCCTTCAGAAGTAACAACACGGTCGTATCTCTCCACTAGCAAAAACTCGCGATCACCGACTTTGTGAATCTGTGCTCTTGCCGGTTTGAGCTGCATAGCCTGCGCCAATGCCATACAAAAACCTTCATTGCGAACGCTCGCTTCAACGGATTCAATAGCAGGTTTTAGGATGTGCGAGCTTGGAGTGCCGTTACGCGGCAAGCCGATGCGGACACCATCAAAAATCACCGGTAATTTATCCTGCGCACCCGCTAGTGAAAGTCTTATTCCATCTCTACCAGCTAGCATTGGTCGTTGCGGCAATTCATCCAATATATCCACAAGTTCTTTGTCTGTTAGCCACTGAACATCATCGCCTTGGGGCTGCTTAGGAAATTGCTGCCCTTGTTTCAAGAAAGTTACAGCTCCCGCACACTCTCCGCCGAGATGGTCCAACAATGCAAAGTCGTTCTGGCCCGACACCTGTAACTGCTGAGCGATGAGTTGGCGCATCTTTCCCTCAGGCAGTAAGCCAGAAAAAAACGGACGCGCAATGACGTCTTCAAAAGACTCGGCTTGAAGAGGTAGCGTGCAAGATAAAGCCGTTGGGTTCTTTGACTGCAACCACTCTGGAATGTAGGCAAAGCTAAGCCTTCCATTCACCAATACCAATGAGCCAACATGCTCTGCAAATAACCAAACATCTAATTTATGCGGCAACTGAGAACTCCTTAGTTGGCGGATATGGCCAAGCCATTTAAGTTGATCTCACCACCAAGAGCCTCAATCACACGCATGACCGAGTCGAGTCGAACTGTTGATTTTCCTGATTCAAGTTCTACGATAAAACGCACGCCAACACCAGCCGCTAATGCCAAGCGGGGTTGCGTTAGCCCCAATCGCTTACGTGCAGAACGAAGGGCTTGGCCAAGTTCTTGGGTAGATTTGATCTTAGTCATGGTGCTCATAATTTCCCGATAGGGTAATTATGAACCAATTTCAGGGTAAATTCAATAAATATTCCCGATCGGGTAATTTATTGTTAAGTAGCGGGAGATATATTAAAAATGTCCCGATCGGGAATTATTTAATATCGAAAAAATACTCGACCTAATAAGACCCCATAAAGTCTTTCTTTCCAATCTCAATACCGTTGTGACGCAACAAGTTGTATGCGGTTGTGACGTGAAAGAAAAACTGTGGCATGCCATATTTCAAAGCGTAGTCTTCTACCGATAGCTTTTTCTCTTTTGGCGTACCTGGGCGTAAAACAATCTCCTTGACTGCACTCGCGTCAAGTTGCCCTGGAGAAAGAGCTTCAATCAGAGTTAGCGTCTTTGAGATGCGCAGTTGCAACTCGGAAAAACTTTGCTCGGTGTCTTCGTAAGCAGTCACCTCAAGGCCAGCGATTCGTAGGGGCACACTTTTTGCAAAATCGCAAGCGATTTGCACTTGGCGTACCAGTGGCAACATGTCTGGAAATAAGCGGGACTGCAATAACGCAGCAGGATCAAATTTGCGCAGTTGCGCTTGCTCTTCACCTTTTTTTAGAACATCGCTTAGTGCTAAAAGCATTTGCTTGAAAACGGGTACTGTGGATGAATAAAGAGGCATAGATTTATTTTTCAATTGTTTAAGTGTGATGGTGGAGCTGGCGGGATTTGAACCCGCGTCCATCAGCCTTTTTCGTACAGTTCTACATGTGTAGTCGTCTGATTTGGGTCTCGTCACATACATCGCACAGCGACACGCTATGTATGCAACCAGCATCCTTATTTCTCACACAACATCAAGGTGCCCGATGTCATGCCAGCCAATATGAGTTACCTTGTAGCTAGGACTTGAGGGGCTTTAACACCCCCTTCACCCTAACCCAGCCTATCGGCCAACTGTTACAAGGCTCACCGGATTAAGCGGCGAGTGCGAAACGTTCGTCGTTTGCAGTTAGTTTTTTTTCTGCTGTTTTACGAGGTAACAGAACCTCGACATGCCCTGCCACGCGTCCGAACCGATGTCGAAACCAGTGCAGCCCCAAGGTTTGTATTTTAGGCCTTTGCAAGCAATTGCAATAGCTCTTTCGGTGCATGGATGTGGAAATCCGCGCCCCAGAGGGTGAAATCGTTCTTTTCACCCAAATAACCGTAAGTTGCGGCCACGGTTTTCATGCCTGCTGCACGACCTGCGACGATGTCACGCTCATCGTCGCCCACATACAAACAGACTTCAGGCGGCAAGCCCAATCTGCGGGCTGCTTCAAACATAGGCTCTGGATGCGGTTTGGCATGCGCCGTAGTGTCGCCACTAACAATGGCGCCAGCACTTTTGAATATGGGCATGGCTTGGGTCATGGGATCGGTAAAACGCGAGCTTTTATTAGTGACTACGCCCCAACTCCAAGTGCGCGATTCAATGTCGCGAATGACATCTTCAACACCTTCAAACAATTTACTTTTGACAGCCAGCGCATTTTGGTAATTGTCAAAAAACTCGTCGCGCATGGCGATGAATTCAGGATGCTCTGGAGTCATATCAAATGCAATTTGCAACATGCCGCGTGCACCTGCGCCAGCCAATGGGCGGTAGACCTCTAATGGCCAAGAAGGCAAACCACGCACGACGCGCATTTTGTCGACGGCTGCGCCGAGATCAGGTGCGCTGTCTACCAAGGTGCCGTCTAGGTCAAACAAAACGGCGCGAATATGTTGGATCATGCTGTCTATCTACTAGGAGAATTTATTTAATAAAGATAAGTCTTTAGACACATTCAGTAGCCATCAAACTGGCCGCTGTGTCGCCACCAAATAATTGACGCTGGAGTCTTGACTCATCCAATAGCGACGCGTAAGGGGGTTGTATTGCATGCCACGGGTTTGCTTCCATTCCAAACCGGCTTCACGACAGTCGCGCGCCAACTCACTGGGGCGGATAAATTTTGCGTACTCATGTGTGCCACGCGGTAATAAATTCAGTACATATTCGGCACCGACGATGGCAAATAAAAATGATTTGGCATTGCGGTTCAAGGTGGAGAAAAACACCCACCCACCAGGCTTGACCAATGTGGCGCAGGCACGCACGATGGAGGACGGGTCAGGCACATGCTCCAGCATTTCCATGCAGGTGACAACATCAAAGCTCGCAGGGCGCTCAGCGGCCAAGTCTTCTGCACTGATTTCTTGGTATCGCACGTTGGGCGTTTGGGCCTCGAGTGCATGGAGTTGTGCGACTTTGAGCGATTTGGTTGCTAAATCGGCTCCCAATGCGTGGGCACCACTTCTGGCCATAGCGTCGGTCAAAATGCCGCCGCCACATCCAATATCGACAACTTCTTTTCCTTGCAAGGGCACCAAGCTTTTGATCCAGTCCAAACGCAAAGGATTGATTTGGTGAAGGGGCCGAAATTCACTCTCTGGGTCCCACCATCTGTGGGCAAGTTCTGAGAATTTAGCCAACTCGGCGGGGTCAACGTTGTCTTGTGTGGTTTGCATGATTTTGATTGTCGCTCGAATAACAAAAAACCCCGCCAAGGCGGGGTTTCATGGATCAATCTACGAGAGATTAGTTAGCGCGTGTGCCCACAACTTCGATCTCAACGCGGCGGTTCTTTGCACGGCCTTCGGTGGTTTTGTTGTCAGCCACTGGTTGCTTCTCGCCTTTACCTTCTGTGTAAATGCGATTTTTCTCAATACCTTTAGACACCAAGTAAGCCTTCACTGACTCAGCGCGCTTGACAGCCAGTTTTTGGTTGTAAACGTCAGAGCCAACGTTGTCGGTGTGACCGACAGCGATGATGACTTCTAAGTTGATGCCTTTGACTTTGCCAACCAAGTCGTCCAACTTGGCTTTGCCAGCTGGCTTCAAAGTAGATTTGTCGAAGTCAAAGAAAGCGTCAGCAGCGTAAGTAACCTTGGATGCGGCAGGAGCTTGTGGTGCTGCTGGAGCTGGGGCTGGAGCTGGAGGAGCCTCGACAGCCCTAGGTGCGACTGGAGCCGGCGCTGGGGCAGGGGCAGGACCGCACCCAGGGGCTGCAGTAGCGGGTGTCCAGCTGGCGTTACGCCAGCAATCGCCAGAAGCGTTTTTCCAAACGTCTCCGTTGGCGTTGCGCCAGTTGTCAATGGCTTGGGCAGAAGCCAAGCTTGCCAAAGCAGAGAAAGCAAGCAAAGCTACCAATTTGTTCAAGTTTTTCATGATTTACCTCTGAGGGATGTGTACAACGCAGAACGCTCCGCGATTCAGGGCATTCAAGGTGAAACCCCCAAACGCTTGGGAAATATTGTGCCACACCCACACACCGCTCAGAAAATCCCGCCAAAACTAATAAATTAATAAACACGGGTTGTTGCTGAGTCGCCACAAGGGATTTCACTATCTAAACAGCCTAAAATCAGCGGTTTCCCTGTTTGATGCCCTCTTCTATGACTCAGTTTGCTAAAGAAACCCTGCCTATCAGCCTAGAAGAAGAGATGCGCCGCAGTTACCTCGATTACGCCATGAGCGTGATCGTTGGCCGCGCCCTCCCCGACGCCAGAGACGGTCTAAAGCCAGTCCACCGCCGCGTTTTGTTCGCCATGCACGAACTCAACAACGACTGGAACCGCCCTTACAAAAAGTCAGCCCGTATCGTCGGTGACGTGATCGGTAAGTACCACCCCCACGGCGACAGTGCGGTCTACGACACCATCGTTCGGATGGCCCAAGATTTCTCGTTGCGCCACATGTTGGTCGACGGCCAAGGTAACTTCGGCTCGGTCGACGGCGACAACGCCGCGGCGATGCGTTACACCGAAATCCGCCTCTCGAAAATAGCCCATGAAATGTTGAGCGACATCGACAAAGAAACCGTCGATTTCGGACCCAACTACGACGGCTCTGAAAAAGAACCTCTCGTCCTGCCTAGCCGCATTCCCAATTTGCTGATCAACGGCTCGTCCGGAATTGCCGTGGGTATGGCTACCAACATCCCACCGCATAACTTGAACGAAGTGGTCGATGCTTGTTTGCATATGCTCAGCCACCCCGATGCGTCGGTCGATGACTTGATGCAAATCATTCCAGCGCCCGACTTCCCGACCGCCGGCATTATTTACGGCATGAGCGGCGTCAAAGACGGTTACCGCACTGGCCGCGGCCGTGTGGTGATGCGCGCCAAGTGCCACTTTGAAGACATCGACAAAGGCCAACGCCAATCCATCATCGTCGACGAACTGCCTTACCAAGTAAATAAGAAGACCTTGCAAGAGCGCATGGCCGAGTTGGTGCACGAGAAGAAGATCGAAGACATCAGCCACATCCAAGACGAGTCCGACAAATCGGGCATGCGCTTGGTTATTGAACTCAAGCGTGGCGCGGTGCCAGAGGTGGTGCTCAACAACCTCTACAAACAAACCCAGTTGCAAGACACCTTCGGTATCAACATGGTGGCGCTGATCAACGGCCAACCCAAGTTGTGCAATTTGAAAGACCTGATCAGCGTCTTCTTGCAACACCGCCGCGAGGTCGTGACACGCCGCACCATCTTTACCCTGCGCAAAGCCCGCGAACGCGGCCATGTACTCGAAGGTTTGGCTGTCGCTTTGGCCAATATCGACGAGTTCATTGCCATCATCCGCAATGCGCCCACACCGCCTGTCGCCAAAACCGAGTTGATGACCCGCTCTTGGGACAGCCAACTCGTGCGCGAAATGTTGACCCGCAGCCGTTTAGACGGTGGCACGATCAATTCAGACGACTACCGCCCCGACGGCTTGGAAAAAGAATTCGGCATGGGCGCCGACGGCCTTTACCGTTTGAGCGACACCCAAGCCCACGAAATCTTGCAAATGCGCTTGCAGCGTTTGACGGGACTCGAGCAAGACAAGATCGTCAACGAATACAAAGAGGTGATGGCTGAGATCGACGATTTGCTCGACATCTTGGCCAAGCCTGAGCGCGTCTCGACCATCATCAGCGATGAACTGACGGTTGTGAAACAAGAGTTTGGCCAAACCAAACTCGGCGCCCGCCGCAGCGTGATCGAACACAACGCCCAAGATTTAGGCACCGAAGACCTTATCACCCCGACCGACATGGTCGTCACGCTCAGCCACAGTGGCTATATCAAGAGCCAGCCATTGAGCGAATACCGCGCCCAAAAGCGCGGGGGTCGCGGCAAACAAGCTGCTGCCACCAAAGAAGACGATTGGATCGACCAACTTTTTATCGCCAACACGCATGACTACATCTTGTGCTTCTCCAACCGCGGCCGTTTGTACTGGCTCAAGGTGTGGGAAGTGCCAGAGGGTTCACGCGGTTCGCGCGGTCGCCCCATCGTCAACATGTTCCCCTTGATCGAAGGCGAAAAAATCAACGTGGTCTTGCCTTTGACCGGCGATATGCGCACCTTCCCCGCCGACCACTATGTGTTTATGGCAACTTCCATGGGCACGGTCAAGAAAACCTCGTTGGACGAATTCGACAACCCACGCAAAGGCGGCATCATTGCCGTCAATTTGGACGAGGGCGACTTCCTGATCGGCGCTGCTTTGACAGACGGCAAGCACGATGTGATGTTGTTCAGCGACGGTGGCAAGGCCGTGCGCTTTGACGAAAACGATGTACGCCCCTTGGGTCGCAGCGCCCGCGGCGTGCGAGGCATGATGATCGACGACACGCAAAGCGTCATTGCCATGTTGGTCGCCGAGCAAGAAATCGAAGGCGCAGACGCCACTGACGCACCGCGTGCCAGTGTGCTGACAGCCACCGAAAACGGCTACGGCAAGCGCACCAGCATTTCTGAATACACCCGCCATGGTCGCGGCACCAAAGGCATGATCGCCATCCAACAAACTGAGCGCAACGGCAAAGTAGTAGCCGCTACTTTGGTGCAAGTCGAAGACGAAATCATGCTCATCACCGACACCGGCGTCTTGGTGCGTACCCGCGTCGCAGAAATCCGAGAAATGGGTCGCGCTACACAAGGAGTCACTTTGATCGGCTTGGACGAAGGCGCCAAACTCAGCGGCTTGCAACGCATTGTTGAAAACGATGCTGAAAACGGCGTGGAGAGTGATAGCGAAGCAGGTGACGCAAGCGAAGGCAACGACACAAATAACGGCACCCCCACAGACGGCGTCGCATAAAGCCATTTCGACGACGGATACAGTGTGACCAAGCCACGCCCCTACAACTTCTCTGCTGGACCTGCGGCCATTCCGCTAGAAGTGTTGGAGCTGGCCGCCGCCGAGATGACCGACTGGCACGGCAGCGGCATGGGCGTGATGGAGATGAGCCACCGCGGCAAAGAATTCATCTCCATTTACGAACAAGCCGAAGCCGATGTGCGTGAACTCTTGGCGGTGCCAAGCCACTTCAAAATTTTGTTCATGCAAGGCGGTGGCATTGGCGAAAACGCCATCGTGCCGCTCAACCTCTCGCGCGGCGAAAAGGCCGACATCGTGGTGACGGGCAGTTGGAGTGAGAAGTCTTACAAAGAAGCTGCCAGGTATTGCAAGATTAATTTAGCGGCTTCGGGAGCTGACTCGCAATTCACCTCGGTGCAAGCGCCAGCACAATGGCAACTCAGCCCAGACGCGCGCTACGTGCACGTCTGCACCAACGAGACCATCCACGGAGTGGAGTTCCACGAACTGCCAGACCTCCAAGCATTGGGTTGCAAGGCGCCACTGGTGATCGACTTCTCTTCCCACGTTTTGTCGCGCAGCGTCGATTGGTCGAAGGTGGGTCTTGCCTTTGGTGGTGCACAAAAAAATATTGGCCCTGCCGGCCTGACCTTGGTCATCGTGCGCGAAGACTTGCTTGGTCACGCCATGTCGGTCTGCCCTAGCGCTTTTAACTACACCACCGTGGCAGAACACGGCTCGATGTACAACACGCCACCGACCTACGGTATCTACATGGCGGGATTGACTTTCCAGTGGCTCAAACGCCAAAAAGAAGGCCATTTGCAAGGCGTCGCCGCGATGGAACAACGCAACATCGCCAAGGCTAAGTTGCTCTACGACTTTTTGGACGGCTCCAGTTTTTACAACAACCCAGTTGACAAGAACTACCGCTCGCGCATGAACGTGCCCTTCTTTTTGGCAGACGCCTCGCGCAACGACGCATTTTTGGTCGCATCCAAAGCCGCGGGGTTGTTACAACTCAAAGGCCACAAGTCGATTGGCGGCATGCGCGCCAGCATTTACAACGCCATGCCGCTAGAAGGCGTCCAGGCTTTGGTCGATTTTTTACGCCAATTCGAGAAAACCCAAGCCTGACCCACAATCTGCCCATGACCACCCCACCTATCCAGTCAGACGCCTTGGCCGCTTTGCGCGTGCAGATCGACCAACTCGATGCCGAGTTGTTGCGCATATTGAATGCACGCGCCAAAGTGGCGCAAGAAGTGGGCGACATCAAACGCGCGGAAGGCTCTCCGTTTTTCAGACCAGACCGGGTCTCGCAAGTCATCGACAAAATCACACAAGCCAATGCGGGTCCGCTCAAAAACGAACATATTGCTTCGATCTGGCGCGAAATCATGTCGGCTTGTTTGGCGCTAGAAGCGCCGCAGCGCGTAGCCGTCTTGGGTCCCCAAGGCACGTTTTGCGAGCAAGCTGCGATCGAGTTTTTTGGCAGTGCCGCCAACCTCATTTACTGCGCCAACTTTGACGAAGTCTTCCACGCCACCGCCGCAGGCACCGCGCAATACGGCGTAGTTGGCATGGAAAACTCAACCGAAGGCGTCGTCGCCCGTTCACTCGATTTGTTCTTGCGCTCGCCAGTCCATGTGGTGGGCGAAGTTAGCTTGCTAGTGCGCCATAACTTACTGCGTCAAATTAACAGCGACCAAGGCATTGAGGTGATCTTGGCGCACCCCCAAGCTTTGGCCCAATGCCAAGGCTGGTTGTCACAACATTTGCCTTTGGCTGAGCGCCGCGCTGTCTCTAGCAATGCAGAAGGCGCTCGTTTAGCCGCCACCAACCCCGCTTGGGCAGCTTTGGCCAGCGAGCGCGCAGCGAGCCAGTTTGCCTTGCACATCGTGCACCACGCCATCCAAGACGAAGCCTATAACCGCACCCGTTTCGCAGTGATTGCCCTGCCCCAAACTTTGGCAACTCCGCCCGCTTCAGGCCATGACTGCACGAGCTTGGTGGTGTCGGTTCCAAACCGTCCTGGCGCTGTCCACGACTTGCTGGTACCGCTCAAAAACAATGGTGTGTCGATGACGCGCTTTGAGTCGCGTCCTGCTAAATCTGGCCAGTGGGAGTACTACTTCTATATCGACATCCAAGGCCATGTGTCGCAGCCCCATGTTGCCGCCGCGTTGCAGGAGTTGCAAGGCCTGTGCGCGTTCTACAAGGTTTTGGGCTCTTACCCTGTTTCCGAGTCTTGAGCATCTTTTAACAAGATGCTCGAACCGCGCTGTTGCCCGCTTTAGATTTTTTAAGCACTATGACATTCCAAAAACTTGCTCTGATCGGCTGTGGCCTGATGGGCGGCTCGTTTGCGCTTGGGTTGAAACAAGCAGGCTTGGTGAAGTCCATCGCAGGTTTTAGCGCTTCTGAAAAAACCCGCCAACGGGCGCAAGAACTCCAAGTTATAGACATAGCCTGCGACAGCGTAGCGCAAGCCGTACAAGACGCAGATTTAGTCTTGCTTGCTGTTCCTGTCAGTGCGACGCGCCAAAGCCTAGAAGCCATCGTGCCTGCTTTGTCAGCCCATGCATTACTGATGGACGTGGGCTCCACCAAATGCGATGTGGTCGCTGGTGCCCGCCAAACTCTGGGCGAACGCTTACCTTGCTTTGTGCCCGCCCACCCGATCGCTGGTAAAGAATTGGCAGGCATCGAACATGCAGAGGGCGATCTCTACAAAAACCGCCGCGCCATCCTGACGCCCCTGCCTGAGACAGGCGCTAAGCAAATTAGCCAAGCCCAAGCTGTTTGGCAAAGCTTGGGCAGTACCGTCTTCACTATGACTCCTGAAGCCCACGATGCAACATTTGCAGCCGTGAGCCATCTGCCCCACTTATTGGCTTTTGCCGCCGTGAACGCTCTGATGGCACAAACCGAAGGTTCAGATTTCTTGCGTATGGCTGGCCCAGGTTTTAGAGACTTCTCACGTATTGCCGGAAGTGACCCCGCGGTGTGGCGAGATATTTTGACTACCAACCAAACTGAAGTGCTTAGCCAGATTTCGCATTTCAAACACGCGTTGGCGCAGTTGGAAGAGGCTTTAAAAAACCAAGACACCCAAGCGCTTCAAACGCTGATCGCCCAAGCCAGCCAAGTGCGTAGCGCTTGGAAGTTGCAGGCGACTGATACGACCAATCTAGCTTCAGACGCTTAGGCGAATTTCCAGATGACCATGAACAAAACAAAGGCCAACCTGTCTTTTAATTTCTCGGTTGTTTTTGGGCTTATCTCTAGCGCCTTCATTTAATGTTTACAACAAACTTTTTAGACCTACCACCCCTGCACAGCGCGTCGGGCACTATCACCCTGCCAGGCTCTAAGAGCATTTCTAACCGCGTGCTCTTGCTCTCGGCCCTGTGCCAAGGCACGACGGTAGTCCACGACCTACTCGATTCAGACGATACCCGCGTCATGCTCGCGGCCTTACTTCAACTGGGATGCGGCGTGAATGAGGCTGGCACCACTGTCACCATCACTGGCTTGGGCGGGCAGTTACAGCACACGCAACCCATCGAGTTTTTCATGGGTAACGCAGGCACTGCGATGCGCCCGCTCACCGCCGCTTTAGCTGTCTTGGGTGGAGATTTCACGCTAAAAGGTGTGGTGCGCATGCATGAGCGCCCCATTGGTGATTTGGTCGATGCGTTGCGTCTGCTGGGTTGCCACATTGAGTACCTAGGCAACGACGGTTTTCCGCCTTTGCGCATTGGCAAACCAACTCTAAAGTTGGATCAACCCATTCAAGTAAGGGGCGATGTCTCCAGCCAGTTTTTGACGGCTTTGTTGATGGCTTTACCGCTCGCCGCCAAAAACCGTGACATCGTGATTGACGTGGTAGGCGAACTCATCAGCAAGCCTTATATCGATATCACCTTGAACCTGTTGCAACGATTTGGCATCCAAGTACAACGAGACGGTTGGCATCGTTTCACCATCCCTGCTGGGTCGTCTTACCAGTCCCCAAAAACAATACATGTAGAAGCAGATGCATCGTCGGCGAGTTACTTTATTGCGCTGGGTGCAATCGCAGCGGGCGGCGCGGAACCAATTCGTATTCAAGGCGTGGGCGCCGACTCCATCCAAGGCGACATCCGATTCATGGAAGCCGCCGCACAAATGGGCGCACAGATTACCAGCGGCCCCAATTGGTTGGAGGTGCGTCGCGGCGCTTGGCCGCTCAAAGGCATTGAACTGGACTGCAACCACATTCCAGACGCCGCCATGACCTTGGCCGTCATGGCGCTGTATGCCGACAGCCCCACCACCTTGCGCAATATCGCCAGCTGGCGCGTCAAAGAAACAGACCGCATCCACGCCATGGCGACAGAATGCCGCAAGCTTGGGGCGCAGGTGGAAGAAGGTGCGGACTGGTTAAAGGTGCATCCATTGCCCAATAACCAATGGCAACCTGCCTCCATCCACACCTACGACGACCACCGCGTTGCCATGTGTTTCTCGTTAGCAGCATTTAATGCAGCGCAAATTCCAGTCCGCATCGAAGACCCCAAGTGCGTTGCCAAAACTTTCCCCGACTATTTCGAGGCGTTGTTTTCAGTCACCCAAGCCAATGCCCAAAATATCCCCATCATTTGTATCGACGGCCCCACCGCGTCTGGCAAAGGCACTTTGGCTAGCCGCGTGGCGCAAGCTTTGGGCTACCACTATTTAGACTCGGGTGCGCTCTACCGCATCACCGCATTGGCAGCGCTACAAGCTGGCTTGCAGTTAGACACCGCCCATGAAGCCGCTATTGCCGACCTCGCCCGCACCCTTCCCGTGCGCTTTGAAGGCGAGTCCGTTTGGTTAGGCACCCAAGACGTAAGCGACGCCATCCGCACCGAAGAAGCCGGTATGAACGCCTCCAAAGTCTCGGTCTTGCCCCATGTGCGCACCGCTTTGGTCGCCTTGCAGCAAAGCTTTCAGCGCCTTCCCGGTCTTTTGGCCGATGGGCGCGATATGGGCACGGTGATCTTTCCCCATGCGCCTTTGAAGGTGTTTTTGACCGCCAGTGCCGCACAAAGAGCCGAAAGACGCCATAAGCAGTTGATTTCTAAGGGAATTTCGACTACACTCGACAGTCTTCGCGCTGACTTAGAGGCACGTGACGCTCGGGATTCCAACCGCAACGTTGCACCCCTAAAACCAGCACAAGACGCGTTCCAGCTTGACAACTCCCAGCTGTCCATCGAAGCCTCGGTGGATCAGGTGTTGGCTTGGTGGAAGGCAAAGCAGCCTTTCTAACCCCTAGTCTGTACCCTGGCCCATTTGGCCCCCCTCGCGCCGCATTGGCGCATTGGCCAAATGGATCGACAACCTAACCCGTGGCATACGCCACACAAAACTACATGTCTGAATCTTTTGCCGCCCTGTTTGAAGAATCCCTGAAGCGCTCTGAAATGCGCACAGGAGAAGTGATCACTGCTGAAGTGGTGCGTATTGAACACAACCACGTCGTCGTGAACGCTGGCCTCAAGTCTGAGGCTTATGTGCCTATCGAGGAATTTAAAAACGACAAGGGCGAGCTCGAAGTCCAAGCGGGTGACTTCGTCTCCGTCGCGATCGGTAGCGTTGAAAACGGCTACGGCGACACCATTCTGAGCCGCGACACCGCCAAGCGTTTGGCATCTTGGATGAGCTTAGAAAAAGCCCTCGAATCTGGCGAATTTGTCACTGGTACCACCAGCGGCAAAGTCAAAGGTGGCCTGACCGTGTTGGTCAACGGCATCCGCGCCTTCTTGCCTGGTTCACTGATCGACACCCGTCCTATCAAAGACTTGTCTCCCTACGAGAACAAGACTATGGAATTCAAAGTCATCAAGCTCGACCGCAAGCGCAACAACGTCGTGTTGTCACGCCGTGCCGTGGTCGAAGCGTCGATGGGCGAAGAGCGCGCCAAACTCATGGACAACCTCAAAGAAGGTTCTGTGGTCCACGGCGTAGTCAAAAACATCACCGAATACGGCGCCTTCGTCGACCTCGGCGGCATCGATGGCTTGTTGCACATCACCGACATGGCATGGCGTCGTGTCCGTCATCCTTCTGAAGTGGTTACTGCTGGTCAAGAAATTACCGCCAAGATCCTTAAGTTTGATACTGAGAAAAACCGCGTGTCTTTGGGCCTCAAGCAAATGGGCGACGACCCATGGATGGGCGTCAACCGTCGCTACCCACAAAGCACCCGTTTGTTCGGCAAGATCACCAACATCGCCGACTACGGCGCGTTTGTCGAACTCGAACCCGGCATCGAGGGCTTGGTCCACGTGTCTGAAATGGACTGGACCAACAAGAACGTCGC
>Ga0209188_1001205_pt1 | contig 21588 bp, 2 predicted proteins | sample C_130625_EF_Meta_FD_187307 | JGI IMG/M metagenome (GOLD analysis project Ga0209188, IMG submission 187307) | Freshwater microbial communities from Lake Croche, Canada to study carbon cycling - C_130625_EF_MetaG (SPAdes) (version 2) | ecosystem: Environmental > Aquatic > Freshwater > Lake | place... | reverse complement strand
TAACGGTTACCATTACTGTAGACGTATTCAATGTCGAACATACTCCACTCACAACTACTGCTCTGTAGTAAGTAGTAGCCGTTAAGTTTGAAGCAACATAAGTTGATCCTGTTGCGCCACTGATATTGGTAAACGTTGAATTGTTTAATGACGACTGCCATTGGATCGCACCAACACTTCCATTTAATGTAAGCGTGGTTGTATTTGTTCCATAACATACCGTTTGTGCACCTGAAATAGTTCCTGCAACTGTTGTAGGACTAACTCCTACTGTTACCGATGCTGTATTCATTGAAGCACATACACCACTGGTTACAACTGCTCTGTAATAGGTAGTTGCTGTTAAGCTCGACGCTACATAAGTTGTTGCTGTTGCACCTGCGATATCAGTAAACGAAGTATTGTCTGAAGACGACTGCCATTGGATAGTTCCTACACTTCCACTTAATGTAAGTGTGGTTGTGTTCGTTCCATAACAAACTGTCTGCGCTCCAGATATTGTACCTGCAACTGTAGTAGGACTAACAGTCACAGTTACTGAAGATGTATTTACTGATGAACAAACTCCGCTGGTTAATATCGCTCTATAATAAGTTGTAGCCGTTAAATTATTAGCAACATAAGTTGAAGCGTTAGCGCCACTGATATTCGTAAACGTTGAGTTATTTAATGACGACTGCCATTGGATTGTACCTACACTTCCACTTAATGTAAGCGAAGTTGTATTCGTTCCATAACATACCGTTTGTGCACCTGATATAGAACCTGCAACAGATGTAGGACTAACAACTACTGTTACTGAAGTTGTATTTAATGATGAACATACACCACTTGTAACAACTGCTCTGTAATAAGTTGTTGCTGTTAAATTAGAAGCAACATAAGATGATGAAGTTGCCCCAGATATATTAACAAATGAAGCATTATCCGAGGATGATTGCCATTGAATAGTTCCAACATTTCCACTTAATGTAAGTGTTGTTGAATTTGTTCCATAACATACTGTTTGCGCACCTGATATTGTCCCTGCAACTGTAGCCGGACTTACAGCAACGGTTACAGATGATGTTGTTGCTGAAGCACAAACACCACTCGTCACTACAGCTCTGTAATAAGTTGTAGCAGTTAAATCAGCTGCAACATAAGTTGATGTAGTTGCACCGCTAATATTTGTAAACGTAGTATTGTTTGATGACGACTGCCATTGAATGATTCCTACATATCCAACTAAAGTAAGTGTGGTTGTATTTTTTCCATAACAAACAGTTTGTGCACCGGTAATAGAACCAGCAACAGATGTAGGACTAATAGATACCGCTATTGATTCTGTAGCAACTGATTCACATGCTACACTGTTTAATGTAGATACGGTATATCTTCTATATTGTGTAACTGCTGTCAAACCAGATGGAACATCATAAGTAGCTGATGTTGCGCCTGCAATTGTTGAAGACGTCAACCAGTTGTCATTTGATTTTTCCCAACGATAAGAAATTACAGCACCTACCGAAGTTGAAGCACCCGAAGTCGTATTTGTAAATACTACAGGATCCCCACCATAACAGATAGTTTGATTACCAGATATTGTTCCAGCTGTTGGAACCGCTTGCACTGTTACAGTTATTGAATTAGATGCAACTGATTCACAGGCTACACTATTTAAAGTAGATACTGTATATCTTCTGTATTTTGTTGTAGTAGTCAATCCTGATGGAACATCATAGATAGCTGAAGTTGCACCAACAATTGTTGTAGAAGTTGACCAGTTGTCGATTGAACTTTCCCAACGATAAGAAATTGTTCCACTTCCCGAACCAGTTGTTGTATTTGTAAATGAAACCGGATCTCCACCATTGCAAATGGTTTGATCTCCAGCTATACTACCTGCTGTAGGAATCGCTTGTACCGTAACGGTAACTATTGTTGGAACCGCCGATTCTACTGCTACTCCATTCAAAGTAGATATTGTTATTCTTCTGTATTGTGTTGTTGTTGTTAAACCACCAGGCACGTCGTAGGTAGCTGCAGTAGCTCCTGAAATCACACTGAAAGAAGTCCAGTTGTTTGTTGAACTCTCCCAACGATAAGTTATGGTGCCACTTCCTGTTCCTGCAGTTGTATTTGTAAATGCAACCGGATCTCCACCATTACAAATGGTCTGATCTATTGATATCAATCCAGTTGTAGGTCTAACTCTTGCTGATACTGGTGTTCTTACCAATGAAACACAACCTGTAATTGTATCTCTCGCTTCTGCATAGAAAGTAGCTGTTGTATCAGTTGTTGGCGTATTGAAATTATTTGTACCAATAGCCAAAGCTGAACCTCCTGTTGCGTTAGCATACCAGTCAATCTTAGCACCAGCACTAGCAGTAGCTGTTAACAAAGCACTACCGTTTGAAACAACACCATAATTAGATGATGTAACAGTTGGTAATGGATTGACCGTTGCTGTAACTGTAGTTCTTGAATTTGATACAACACCACTTACCCAGTTTGATGAAGCTCCAGTTAAAGCAAAACCATATAGTGTACCATTATTTCCATTACTGCTTCTGTCTGTTAATGTAGTAATTCCTACATTACTTCCTTGTGAGGTTCCTTGATTGAAATCATAAGATGCAATTAAGCCAGATGCAGAACTGATTACACTATTCATATTTGCTGCAATTTCTGCTTGTGTTCTGGCTACATTCCATATGCGATAATTATCCAATGTACCACTAAATAGATCTAATGTTCTTGATGTACCTCCACTCATTCTAAATACTTGAAGCGGATTGTTATTCAATTGTTGATTTGATAATGTTTGAGCAGCTTCTAGAACACCATTTAAATAAAAAGCAGCGTAATTAGAACTAAAAGTATAAGCCAAATGATACCATTGTCCAGTAACCAATGTTGTTGAACCTCTAAATTGAGTATAGCCAGACGGTGTAAAATAAAATGCGCCATACATGGATGCTCCTTGTGTTCCTAGCTCATAATTTGCTGCTCCATAATTATTATCTCTTTTAGCAGCTAAGAATCTAAAACCATTTAACTGATCAAATTTAACCCATGTTTCAAATGTTATAGAAGTTGTATTACCAATTGATGGCGATTCAACAACATCATCAACTCCATCAAAATTCAAAGCATTGTTATTTGCAGCAACATCATAAGACAAACATCCCGTTACTAAATTTCTTGCTACTACATAATAAGAAGTAGTAGATGATATCGAAGGTGTAGTATATGTATTCGATGCTGTTAAGAATGGCGAAGTGGCTGTTGATGAACTATACCAATCCACTGCAGTTCCAGCTGCTGAAGTGGCACTCAATGTTACCGTTCCACTTGCACATCTCGCTACATTGGTAACAACAGGTATAGCTGGTAATGGGTTCACTGTAGTTGTAATGCTATTAGATGTCGCCGGATTATTTATGGCGCAAATTGCATTTGATGTAATTACAACGGTTACAATGTCATTGTTGACTAATGTTGATGTCGTGTATGTGGTGCTGTTAGTACCTACGTTATTACCATTCAGTTTCCATTGATATACTGGCGTTGTACCACCATTCGTTGGAGTTGCCGTAAATGTAACTCCGGTACCAGAACAGATGACGTTATTTGTAGCGCTTGAAGTTATACTAACACTTACCGGTAAATTAGGAATAACTACCATGGTTACTGAAGGTGTATTTATTGAATTACATACACCACTGGTTACTACGGCTCTGTAATAAGTAGTAGCTGTTAAGTTTGCTGCCACATAAGTTGAAGAAGTTTCTCCAGCAATATTGCTGAATGAAATATTATCAGCAGATGATTGCCATTGAATAGTGCCTACATTACCACTTAAAGTAAGTGTTGTTGTATTGGTACCATAACAAACTGATCTTGCTCCCGCTATTGTTCCTGCAACTGTACTTGGGTTAACTGTTACCATCTGAGCATTTGAATAATCAGTAGGACAAGTACCGCTGGTAATAGCCGCTCTGTAATAAGTTGTTGTTGTTAAGTTTGTAGCCGTATAAGTTGCTGAAGTAGCACCTGATATATTGCTGTATGTGGTACCGTTAGTAGAAGATTGCCATTGAATGGTTCCTACATTTCCGGTAAGACTTAATTGTGTACTGTTGGTTCCATAACAAACAGTGCTCGCGCCTGAAGCCGTTCCTGTAACTGTGGTAGGACTAACCGTTACAACTGTTGCTGCACTTGTTGTTCCCACACAACCTCTTTCATCAATGATGCTTACTGAATAAGAACCAGAAGCAGTCACAATGATAGAGCTTGTAGTAGCACCAGTAGACCAAATCCTACCACCTGCATAAGAAGCAGCATTAGCGCCACCTGGCAACACTGAAGTTAAAGTAACTGAACCTCCCAAACAGAAAGCAGTTGTACTTCCCGCACTAATTGTATTCGTAGAAGGATAATTAGTACCTACTGTAGCCGATTGCGTTTGCGTACAACCGCTAGCGTCAGTAACAGTAATTGTATAAGTGCCTGCTGTTAAATTGTTGAAATAACCTGTAGAATCTTGTCTTCCTACTGCAGGTGATATTGCAAATGTTTTTGCACCTGTACCACCGGTAGCTGTTACCACCATTGATCCATCATTTCCACCATGACAAATGCTTGTATTGATAATGGTTTTAGAAATAACAATTGCTGAAGGCTGTGCAATGGTAATTGGCACAGTTAAAGCACAAGACTTACTATCTGTAACAGTATAGTTGTAAGTTCCAGCAGTCACTCTGTAATTACCTGTACCTGTGTACAATGGCGTTCCACCAGAAGCCGCAACAGTAATTGTTGTTGTTCCAGTATTACATCTGATAGCGCTATCTGCAGTTGCCGTTACAAACATTTGAGGTAACACATTAACTGTAGTTGTAGCCGTATTGGTACAACCTGAAGTACTCAACCCAGTAACGGTATATGTAGTTGATGTAAGTGGTGCTGCAACAAAAGTAGATGGAGCAACATACACACTTGTTCCTGCAAAATCTATTGAGTTCATACGATAAGTAACCGGAACGGTTTCTGCAATATTTCCTTGACCAAGAGCAACCCAGTTTGTATTATCTGTAGAAACAGTTGCAATAAAGTTCTCATTAACATAGGCCCAAGCAGTAAATACAATACTGTCAAGCGCATTAGGACTTTGTAAATCTATTACAATATAATGTGGAACTGCTGCGCTGGCATAACCAGGATTATTTCTATTACTACTCCAACCTGTAGCGAAGTTACCATCATTCACATACTTTCCGGTAGTATTCCATGTTCCAGTTTCTGTGCCATTTGTAAATGGAAAGTAACTATTAGAATAACCAGGCTTATTTAAGGCAATGTTTACGCCATTTTTAAATGCCTGAATTTCACCCAAGTTAGCTTGACCATTATCATTTGTATAGACCACAGCAAACTTAATATACCTGATACTATTATTTGCTGAACCACCTACAGTCAATGCAGTATTAGGTGTCCAAGTATAACTTGCTGCTCCACTTGCATTAAGTGTTTTGGTTGTTCCATAACAAATTTCTGAAGTTGATGTCAATGCATTATTGATGAGTACGGTTGGTCTTGTCACAATAGACATGATCAACTTATTACTCATTGTTGTATCTGAGAAACCACAACTATTTAATGGAACATAAGTCATGATACAGTATACCGAATCTCCTGTCAACAATGTTGATGAAGTAAATGTATTTGATGTGGTATTTTGTATTGAAGTTCTATTAACAAACCAATTGAATGTTCGGGTCGAATCACTAGGTCCTGTATAAGCCGCAGTAAAGGTTACCGGCGTATTATTACAAATTACCGATGTTCCAAAGTTATTACTGATGCTCACTTTTGCACTTGAATCTTCATTCACAAATCTCCATCCGGTGTTACCACCAAGATTACCATATAATGCTACAAGATTTGCTCCACCTTGGGCTTTGAAACCCCATACCCCAACTCCTTTAGCACACACATTTACAGTAGATGGCATTTTTACAATACCTCCCGTACCAACTGTAGAGGTTCCATTCTGTCCAACATAACTTGGATTTTGAAATCTTATAGTAGAATCTCCATCTGCAATTTCAAAATGTTTATTGATATTTAGTTTAGTGCCTTGGCCTAAATTGTAAGCAGAACCGGGACTACCATTCAACAGTAAGCTATCAATAGAGTTAGTATGAGCTAATAGTATATCACTCGTATTAAACCAGTAATTCCTTTCGCTGTACAGAACTGGATTTACAGTTAGCTTTTGGATTTGATTTGCCCCCAACAAAGAAGTTTGATAAGCCTTTGTTGTTAAAGTATTAATGTAAGATGTATCTAACGTTTGTGTGCCTGGCAAATACTCTGCATAAGCCACATTTGTTCTTGAATCATTGGCATTTCGAACAGTAAATCCTAATATATCAGCACCAATGTTTATGTTATTATAACTTGGATATCTTTCTTGTTTCCACACCCCATTTCTCCAGTTATTAATTCTTGAACCAATTATTCCCCCCATGCGATTATAAACCTGAGCATATTTTTTTAATTTATCGTAATTATTTGTTGCTGCAGTATGGACATCTAAAGTTATGCCTCCAAGATTCCTTATACCAACTCCTGTATTTGCAACTTGATTGAAATAGTAATAGTATTTAGGTAATAATGTTATATCATAAAGCGGCTTGATGTTAACATCGTTGTATTTTACATATCCCCATGTTTGGAATTCAATATAAGGTGAATACATATTAATCGTACAAGAATCTGCCTTAATTACGTTGTTAATTGGACATAAGAAGAATCTACCACTTCCTAAACCTGCATATCCACCATTACTAGTTGCCCTTAAAATATTAATTTGAGATTTACCAAAATCTACCCCTTTTCTGGCTACAGTATTTGTATCATAAGGGTTCGGATCATAACCATAATAATACACAGCGATATAAGGGTCCTGACCTAACTGCACATTGCTAAATCTACTTTCAAAATCGCCCACTTGTAACAAATAATCGTTTGTTTTGAACAAACCACCTGTATGAGAAATTCCATTGATAGAAATAAAGTCATCGCTTAAACTAACAGAACCAGATCCCCTTAAATAGAGCGGGAAATTAACAACAGCACCATTAGTAGTGATACTATTGTTGCCAGTACCTTGCATAGAAACAGACAAATAACTATTTGGAAGGGTATAATAATCTTGATTAGTATACACTGTAGAGTTACTAACAAATCTCATGTTAGAATCCAATACCAACGAACCATTAAGTATCACCTGATAACCATTGCCATAAAATTTAGGCGCAAATCTAACACCACTAAAAGTCAGGTTATTGATATCAACACCTGTATTTACCGTTACCAAATTATTGCTCGAAGAACTAGTAAATGAGTTGCTATCAAAGAAGATATTGTCTTTTGAACTAGGCAAACAACCGATGCTGCCACCAACACCGCCACTTGTAGTAGCCCAATGTCCTAAGTCGCTCCAGTTTCCTGTACCACCTACCCAATACAAATCTCTGCCAGCAAGCGTATCAGTGAAATTGATTCCACTATTATTACCTGCATTTATACTTTGGAATGCATTCAATCCATTACTTCCCAATACTTTGATGTCATTTATTTTAGTGAAATAAGAAGAAGGTACATTGGCAATGGATGAAAGATTTATTGTTGCCTGTGTTCCAATCCCTGTAGATCTGATGTTTAATAAACTACCACATGCTGATCCTGAAAGCCTCATGCTGTCTTTTACAGTTTGAGTTTTTCCTACTCCTAAATATATATTTCCTCCGGCTGTATTATTTACAACCAGTGTATCAAAAATATTATTATGGTATAGATAATTTACTGCACTTTTTAATTCTGCTTTTTTGAAATAATAACTACCGGATAAATAAGTGGTACCAAAATTTTCTGTAAACAAATTTTCTACAGTAGATGTATCCTTAAATACATTGAAATTAGAATAAGGATAGGTTCCTAGATTTCCATAATTTTGGAAGCTGTAACCATTTTCAAGATAAAAGTCACCCATATCAGTAGGAATCGTAATTTTCTTGAATTTTACTTTTCCAGGATTATCAAGATTAGTTTTACTGATGCTAATCAATCCGAAATTATTTGTTTGAATTGGATTTAAAATGTAATTAGTTCCCGTAGTATTAAAACTTGGGATATTTTTAAATGCAATTCCATTACCTAACGTGTTGCCAAAGTAATAATTGTATTTAGGAATGCTATAAATATCTGTAGCTTTTTTAAAGTTGATATCACCTATTGTGTAAACCCCATTTGAAATCCACATAAAGTTTCTGCCACCATAAAAATTAATAGTTGCTGAATCAGATTTAACGTTGCTATTTATTCTGAATGGATTAGTAACATAGTGATAATTAGGAGATATAATGTTCACATTAGAAGTACCTAAATAAACAGCAGCACCAGATGAGAAATTGATACTAGTAGTTTGAACTAAATTATTGTTAGTGTAAACAGTACCTGCAGATGCACCTAAATCACTTACCGAAATATAATCATCCAATAAACTTAATGATCCCGGTCCATTACTGAAAACACCGAAGTTTAATACAGTACCATTTGTTTTAAATGTTGAAGCGGTTTTTGGTTGGAACATCATACTAAAATATGTTCCTGTTGGATCTGACCAACTACTTGATGCATTACAAATTCTTAAAGTTGAATCTATATCTGCAGAGCCATTTAAAGTAAGCGTTTTGTTGTTGCCATAAAACTTGGCATTATTTAATACGCCTACAATTTTTAAGCTATTAATAACTGGAGAGACATCAAGTACAACTTTATTGATTGCAACATTTGATGTAAACGAATTGGCATCAAATATTACATTGTCGTATTCATTCGGAATACAACCATCAGATGCACCACCACTGGTTGCAGCCCAATGCGCATTTTCAGACCAATTACCAGTACCTCCTACCCAATAACGATTTTTAGGCGTAACAGAATTAATAACAAATCCAGTATTGTTACCCAAATTGCTCGCTTCATTGATGGTTAAAATTCCTGCTCCTGTAACTGTCAATTTCTTAACTGAAACAAAAGACGTCACTGCATTTACTGTAGCTCCCAAATTTAAAGTACTTGATGCGTCTGCAGTTGTAAATGTATTGTTGATGGTATTGAACGTATTACAATCACCACCATTAATCACTAGATTCTTTCTTACAGTTAATGTTCTTCCATTACCAAATCTGTAATCAGTTCCTACCGGACTTAACAAGTTCAACGTATCAATCCATGTCGTCCCTGGAATAGCAACTACTTTTGCATAGGTAATTAACTTACCCACATTATAACAGCCTCTCAAATATACAGATCCATTAGTGGAAGAGGTTACTGTTTTTATTTTACATACCTGTGATGTATCCGAAACACCACCTGCATAGTCTTCATTATGATATAAATATAAATTCACTTTATCTCCTGCAACTATATTGCCATAATTAGCATAGTAACTTGAATTGCCGCTCCATGAACTTGCAATCTGACCGCTTGCATAAATACCCGACTGTAACGTATAGCTGCTAGAAGAACCTGAAATAGGCCATCCTGGTATGTTTGTCAATCCTACGCCTGTAGCCGAATTACCATTGAAATAATAATAGTATTTAGGAAGATTGATATACTCTTCAGGATTTTTAAAGTTTACATTACCATATTGCACCAAACCTCTGCTCATAATCTGGTATGCACTGTAAATATTTAGTGTTGAAGAATCAAGTGAGATAACACTATTTGCATATGTATTGATATCCCAATTCCATGTGTAAGGAAGGTTGTAGGTATCAATTTTACCAACTAGGTTAATGGTTGATTTACCAAAGTATAATTTTCCACTGGCTCTGGTATTGTCTTTACTTTGGAAGTAAGACAACTGTAATAATTTACCATTGGTTTTGAAAGTACCATCGTAATGATTGATACCATCAATACTTATGAAATCATCCGTAAGACCATACACACCAGTTCCATTAATATTAATAGGGAAATTAATCACAGCACCATTTGTAGAAATGGTATTATTTGTCGTACCATTTAAGCTCATGGTGAAATTTGCATTCGGTACGCTATATGAGTTTGATGCATTTACAAACCTAAAGTTTGAATCTAAAGTCACAGAACCATATACTTTGATTTGTTTACTATTGCCATAAAATTGTGGCGTATATCTAACTCCGCCAGCAGTAAAGTTATTTGCGTAAACAATAGACGAATCTAATGTCACTTTTTGATTTGCCGCCGTAAATGAATTGGCATCAAAGATTACATTATCAGTTGCTGTTGGTAATTCAGGTTGGTAATTTGTACCACCTGAAGTTGTAGCCCAATGGCTTGTAGCACTCCAGTTACCAGTACCTCCTACCCAATAGTAATTATATGACTTGGTCATTACTTTACCTGAAACAGTACTGGTTATACTGCAATATCTTGTACTCACTACTACATAATAATAAAGGAATCCTGCAGTAGCTGTTGATGGATTAAATACCGAATCGGTAGCACCTACAACTAAAGTTCCACCGGTGGTAGACGCGGTTGTGTTGCTATACCACTGATAAGAAATACTATCACCAGTAGCCCTAACACTTAATCGTGCCTGAGTACTACCCATAATAGCAGTTTGCGCTGCTGTGGTTGGTTGTACTGATATTACTGGTATGTTATTAATATTAGCTCCAACTGCTGTACGTGTAGCAGATACGCAACCTAAAGTATTGGTAGCTTGCACATAATAAGTAGTTGAGGCTGTTAATGATTGTGTAGTTACACTTGCACCTGTACCAATTGAAACACCACCAGTTGCTGCATTGTACCATGTAAGCGTTCCTGCTTGAGATGCAGTAGCAGATAAAGTCAAAGCACCTGGTCCACATTTTGAACCTGGGGTTACTGAGGTGATGGTTGGTAATGGAGAAACAGCAATTACAACCGTATCACTATTACCCACACAACCATTTACATCTGTAACCGCAACACTATAAGACCCAGCTGCTGAAGCTTGAATAGTTGATGCAGTGGCACCTGTTGACCACAAATAAGAACTAGTAGTTCCTGATAAGGTGTTCATGGGTATAGGAGAAGGAATTAATCTTGTAACTCCACTAGATAATGTTCCATTAGCGTTAGAACGAGCAAGGTTGTTAACAGTTGTCCCTGTACTCTCGTCTAATCTTAAATAAGTAACTAGTCCTGTAGTATTAGGAGCTACAACCTGATTCATTCCTGCTTGTATCTGAGCTTGGGTTCTAGCTACATTCCATACACGAAATTCGTCTAATTTGAAATTTGGATTAAAAAACGAAGGGGTATTTTCTTGTACACCAATTGGATATCTAGGATCTTTTCCTATTTCTAATTTTGCATTGTTTAGATTCCATACTGAAGTTGTTAAAGGAGTATTTAAAAATTGCTTCAATATCCCATCACAGTATCCGTAAAGACCCGTTGGTGATACGACTATCGCCATATGGTGCCATCCGATTTTTGGAAAATCATAATACATGGCTCTAACTTGATCTGCACTATCAATAATAATGAATTCAATTCTTCCTCCTAAACTTGGATCTGTTGAATTGTAGGGTAAAGGTACAAAATGCACGAACCATGAAAAACCCCAATGATAACTGTTTTCTGGCCCTTGACCAATATTAAATGTTCCATAACCACGTGGATTCTCGTTAGTAGGATTTATCCAGGATTCAATAGTAATTTGATCTGTAAAACGATTAAATGGATTACTAACACTTATATAAGAATTTTCAGTTGCAAACTGAACCGCATTTCCACCTGTTGTTGATAACCCTACAGAACTATTCGGACAGATAGTAGTATTACCATTCGCAAATAATGAAAGAGTTGGTACAGTTTTAATTATTGCTGTATCCGCAACACGTGCAGAAGCTGTACATCCTACAGTAGCAGTTCTAACCGCTGCATAATAAACAGTAGTTGCACTGATACTTGGTGTTGTAAATGTATTTGTATTGGTTGCTAATGCAGTACCGCCTGTTGAGGCTGCATACCAATCAATTGGATCGTTAGTAGGTATTGAAGCAGTTAGGGTAACCGTTCCCGTTCCACATCTTGAAACACTCACCACGGTTGGTGTAATAGTACTATTGCTTAAAACAGTAGCTGTTACCGCTACTCTACTTGCAGCTACACAACCCGTAGTTGTATCTCTCGCTTCAGCATAGTAAGTTGTTGTTGCTGATATGCTTGGTGTTGTAAATGAAGAAGATCCTGTTGATAATGCAGTACCGCCTGTTGCAGTACTGTACCAATCCACTTTATTTCCTGAAGTTGCAGTTGCTGATAATGAAACTGTTCCAGTTCCACATCTTGTTCCATTTACACCCACAACTGATGCAGGTAAAGAATTTACTACAGCTCTTACCATTGTTCTTGCAACAGCCACGCAACCTGTTGTTGTATTGGCAGCTGATACATAATAATTTGTGTTTTGAGAAAGAACTGCAGTTGTAAAGTTGGCGCCCGAAGCAACAACATTACCGCCAATTGATGCATCGTACCAAGTATAAGTAATACCCGTTACAACATTTGCAGCAAAATTAACAGTTCCATTTCCACATCGTGTTTGTGTTGCATTTATTACCGTAGGCGTAGCTGGCAATGGATTAATCGTAAGATTCAAAGTATCTACCGAAGCACATCCAAAACCATTTGCATAGCTGTACGTATACACTCCACTGTTAGTATAATCAGTATTATGCCAACTGTAACTATTACAAGCTGTTATTGAATAAGAATTGAAAGATGAATTATTAATAGTTAAATGCAAAGTAATTACGCTATCACAACCTACACTGTTGGTAAAGGTTTTGTTGTAATCACCAGAGTTGTTGTATGTATTACCATACCAAATGAAACTATTACATGCAGTAGCTGAAGTATCTACATTGCTGCTGCTATTGTTGATGGTTAAATGTAAAGTAATAACGCTATCGCAACCTGCAACATTCGCTAAAGTATGCGTGTAATCGCCACTGTTAGCATAGTTAACGCCAAACCAACTATAATTGTCGCAAGACGTTACTGTTACCGAGGCAGTTGTACTTTCTAAAATCGTAAGATGTAAAGTAACTACGCTATCACAACCAGCTGCATTGGTTAAAGTAGCAGTATAATTTCCTGAGTTGGTATAGTAATCTCCTTTCCATGTAAAATGGTCACAAGCAATAGCAGAAGTATCTCCTGTGTTGCTATGATTAATCGTTAAATGCAAAGTATCCATTGAGAAACAACCACTAGGTGTAGTGTATTGGTATAAATAATTTCCACTGTTGGTGTAAGTAACACCATGCCATACATAACTATCACAAGCTTTTCTTACAATACCTGCATTGGTATTGTTGTTGATGGTTAAGTTTAAAGTAGCAATTGAATCACAACCTGCTGCGTTAGTGGTGGTATAAGTATACACACCTGAAGCGTTATAGATAACACCATTCCATGTATATGTAAAGCAAGCAGACATATCCGTAGATGAGCTGTTGCTGTTATTGATTGTTAATGATAAGATAGCAGTTGAATCGCAATTCACTGCATTAGTAGTATGATAAGTGTACACACCTGAAGCGATATACAAATGACCATTCCAGTTATAAGAATTACAAGCAGTAACATTGATGGTATCAGATACTGAACTGTTGTTGATGGTCAAGTTCAGTGTAGCAGTAGAATCACAACCAAATGCACCTGTTGTTGCAAAACTATATACACCAGAAACGGTATAAGTTTCACCATTCCAAGTATAAGTATCACATTCGGTTGCATTTGTATTAGAAGCTGTACTGTTGTTAATCGTTAAATATAAAGTAGCTGTAGAATCACATCCTGCAGCATTGTTTGTTGTATAAGTATATACACCCGAAGTTGTGTACTCAACACCGTTCCATGTATATGAATTACATCTTGTAATTGCTTGTGAAGAAGTCGTTTTTTGATTGATGGTTAATTCAATAGTTGATGTAGAATCACATCCTGCAGCATTAGTAGCAACATGCGTGTAAATGCCTGATGCGGTATATGCTACATTATTCCATGTATAAGAATCACATGCAGTAACTGCAACTGGCTCTGAAGCATTGGTGTAGTTTACTGTTAAATATAAAGTAGCTACAGAATCACAACCGGCAAGGGTTTGTGTACTATAAGCATACACTCCAGATGCAGTGTAAGACGCTCCATTCCATGAGTATGAATTACATGCAATAACACTTGTATCAAATACACTGCTATTATTGATCGTAAGATGTAATGTGGCCACTGAATCACAACCTGCAGCATTTTGAGATGCAAATGTGTAAACTCCAGATGCTGTGTAAGTTTGGTTGTTCCATGTATAAGAATTACATGCAACTTCTACTGCCGAACTTGATGAAGTATTATTAATCGTTAATTGTAAAGTTGCAACTGAATCACATGCTACCGCATTGTTTGTAGTAAATGTGTAAACACCTGAAGCGGTGTAAGTTTGGTTATTCCATGTATATGAATCGCAAGCGGTAATGGTAGTTGTTGATGCGCTGCTATTGTTGATGGTTAGATTCAATGTTGCTACTGAATCACAACCTGAAGCGTTGATTGTATGATAGGTATTCACTCCAGATGTAGTGTATACCTGTCCATTCCATGAGTACGAATTACATGCAATAACACTTATATCAGATGCACTACTGTTATTGATGGTAAGACTTAATGTTGCCACTGAATCACATCCTGCAGCATTTAAAGTTGCATAAGTATAAACTCCAGATGCAGTGTAAGTTTGGTTGTTCCAGTTGTATGAATTACATGCAACGATGGTCGCCGAACTTGATGAAGTATTGTTAATCGTTAATTGTAAAGTCGCAACCGAATCACATGCTACTGCATTTGTTGTAGTAAATGTGTAAACACCAGAAGCGGTGTAAGTTTGGTTGTTCCAAGAATATGAATCGCAAGCGGTAACTGGTGTAACAGAAGAACTGCTGTTGTTGATCGTAAGATTCAATGTAGCAACTGAATCACAATTTGAAGCATTGGTTGTATTGAAAGTATACACTCCAGATGTAGTGTATGCCTGTCCGTTCCATGAGTATGAATTACATGCAGTAAAAGCTGATACTGATGAACTGCTGTTATTGATGGTAAGATTTAATGTTGCCACTGAATCACATCCTGCAGCATTTTCAGATGCAAATGTGTAAACGCCAGATGCAGTGTAAGTTTGGTTGTTCCATGTGTATGAATTACATTCAACTTCCACAGCCGAACTTGAAGAAGTATTGTTAATCGTTAATTGTAAAGTTGCAACCGAATCACATCCTACTGCATTGTTTGTAGTAAATGTGTAAACACCCGAAGTGGTGTAAGTTTGATTATTCCATGAATATGAATCGCAAGCAGTAATTGTTGTTATTGAGGCACTACTATTGTTAATAGTAAGATTCAAAGTTGCTACTGAATCACAACCTGAAGCGTTAGTTGTATTGAAAGTATACACTCCAGATGTAGTGTATGCCTGTCCGTTCCATGAGTATGAATTACATGCAGTAACAGTTGATTCTGATGAGCTACTGTTATTGATAGTAAGATTTAAAGTTGCCACTGAATCACATCCTGCAGCATTTAAAGTTGTGTAAGTATAAATTCCAGATGCAGTGTAAGTTTGGTTGTTCCAGTTGTATGAATTACATGCAATGATGGTAGCCGAACTTGATGAAGTATTGTTTATCGTTAAATGTAATGTCGCTACTGAATCACATCCTACCGCATTGTTTGTAGTAAATGTGTAAACACCTGAAGCGGTGTAAGTTTGGTTATTCCATGAATATGAATCGCAAGCGGTAACTGTTGTTGTTGAAGCGCTGCTATTGTTGATAGTAAGTTTCAATGTTGCAACTGAATCACAATTTGAAGCGTTACTTGTATTATAAGTATACACGCCAGATGTAGTGTATGCCTGTCCGTTCCATGAGTATGAATTACAAGCAGTAGCTGTTGATTCTGATGAACTACTGTTATTGATGGTAAGGTTTAATGTAGCCACTGAATCACATCCTGCAGCATTTATAGTTGCGAATGTGTAAACGCCAGATGCGGTGTACGTTTGGTTGTTCCATGTATAAGAATTACATGCTGTTACATCAGCTGAAGAATTTGTACTGTAAGTAATGGTTAGATATAAAGTATCTGTTGCAATACATCCATTTGCATCAGCATGCTGATTTAAATAAACACCTGAGCTGTCATAACTGTTACCCTTCCATGTATACAAATCACAAGCCGCGTGTGTTTCAGCAGTATTAACTACCTGATTAACCGTTAGTCTCAACGTATCTGCAGAAGCACAACCTGTTGCATTGGTATAATTATATACGTACACACCAGATGAAGCATAAGTTTGTCCGTTCCAGGTAGTGCTGCCACATGTAGATCGAACAGTAAGATTATTACTTCCGCTATTAATGGTTAAATGCAAAGTGATCACACTATCGCAACCTTTTGCATTTTGAATGATATGTGTAAAATTGCCACTGCTGGTATAATTTGTTCCCAAGAAATCATAACTACCACAAGCCGCGGTGGTTACATCAGCAGCTGAAGGATTGTTTATGGTTAGATGTAAAGTGATGGCACTATCACAACCTTGCGCATTTGACACATGTCTTGTATAATCACCGGTAGCAGAAAATAATTCTCCATACCAGATGAAATGATCACATGCAGTTGCAGATGTATCGCTACTGCTGCTTTGTAAAATTGTCAATTCCAATGTTTCCACCGAATCGCAACCTGCTACATTTGGAATAACATGTGTGTAGTTACCGGATGTGGTATAGTTTTGGCCATACCAACTATAAGAATTACAAGTTGTAAATTCTGTAGTTGAGCTAGTCGTTTGACAAGGAACCGTATTATTAATCGTCAAATTCAATGTCACTATCGAATCGCAACCTGAAGCATTGGTAGTGATATATGTATATACACCCGATGCAGTATAAGTTTGGTTATTCCATGAATAGGAATTTGTTGCGGTGATGGTGGAAGATGATGTTGTAGCCGATCTTAATGTAAGATCTAACCACGCAATACTATCACAATATTCAGGACGTGAAATTCGAATAGCATAAAGACCGCTTTCATTAAACTCTGTATCATTCCATAAATAGGAAGTTACATCACAATCTGCAGTAATGGTTGTTAATGATGAATCAAATGTGCCAGGTAAAAAAGTAAGTTGTAATGTTACAACAGAATCACAACCACCCTCATTCGTGAAAGTATGTGTTGCTGTTGTTGAACCTGTATATGTACTATCGCCAAATTCATAACTACCACATGTTTCCACGATTACGGTTTCTGAAGATGGCTGGCAAGGGTATTGATAGGCAGCTAAAAATCCTTTGCTATTGGTACCATCAGCAGACAAAATTGTCGTTCCTGCACCTGGATCAAAATCAGCATCAGTACTCACGAATATTCCTGAAATAATATATTTTCCTATACCATTTGATGTCAAAGAATAGGGCGTTTCAGCTTTAGTACCACCCATACTTACTACGGAGATAAAATTTCCTGTTGCATCATATTTCGCGAGTGCAACATCATTTAAACCAACACTTGTTCTGTTGACAGTATTAGCACTCGGGTCAAAATCTACAGTACTTTGATATCTTGCTAACATAGAAACATTGCCTCCTGATTCAACAAATAAAGCAGCGCCAGCATCTGCCAGAGTGCTTCCCATAGTATTTACCCATAAAAAGTTTCCACTATTATCATATTTAGCCAAATAAATATCATTTTGGCCACTTGTACTAGTTCTGTTAATGGTATTCGAGCCTGGGTCAAAATCTACTGTACTTTGAAATCCTCCAGTTACAAATAAATTTCCATTTGCATCTAAACTTAAATCATTAATTACATCATTTGCGGTTCCTCCAAAAGTAAATACTGAAATGAAATCACCCAAAGCATTATACTTTGCAACAAATACATCAGTTAAAATCGTTAAAGTTCCTGCTGCATATTTATTGGCAGTACCAACTCCAGGATCAAAATCTAATGGTGCCGTACTTGACGTACAGAAAGATCCTCCTAAAATAATATTACCATTATTGTCGGTACGAACACAACTTCCTCTATTTGTAGAGCCACCAACGCTTCCCATTGCTTTTGCCCAAATATAAATTCCATTACCATCATATTTAGCCAATAAAATATGTGGCCCAACGCTGCTAGGAACCGATAAGTTTACTGAATTATTATCTGTTGAACTTAATAATACAACACTCTGCGGAAAACCAACACCAGTACCCCCAATAACACTTCCCGTAATAACAACATTATTATTTATGTCAATTGTCAAAGCAAAGCCTTGATCTGTGTTAGATCCACCTATTGAGTTTGCCCACAAAAAATTACCATCAGCATTATATTTTGCAATAAATATATCCCCAGTATTAACAGCTGATGTGTAATTAGATATCCCAACTCCTGGGTCAAAATCAACGGTCCCTGTAAAATTTCCACAAACAAAAATATTTCCATTATTATCTATTGCAATTGAATTTGCTTGGTCACTGTTTGTTCCTCCAATTTTAAATGCCCATAGATAATTGCCGTTGGCATCATATTTTGCAATAAATGCATCTGTACCTCCAGCAGAAGTAAAATTAGCAACACCAACTCCGGGATCGAAATCAACCGTTCCGGAAAAATTTCCGACAGCATATACATTACCGTTTGCGTCCAGTCTTGTGTATGCACAATTTGATGTACTTCCCGAACTGTTATTCAATGCCTTCGCCCAGACCAACGAAGGATCATTTTGGGCTTGGGTTTTTAATCCTAAGAACATGGCGGCAAGGATTAACAATTTGGCGATGGTGTGTAACTTTTTCATTTTTGCTTTTTTAGCTTTTAAATTATGGCTCATGTATGTATATAAATCGTAATGCCCTTTTTGAAAATAAAAAGGATTGGTTCTTAAAAATTCTTAATGGATTTGGAGGTAATGCCCGATAAATTTTTACAAATTGGACATGAAGGTTATTCTGAAGGTTTGGGATTGAGGTTGCAAATGTGTGAACTAAAAATCAAACTTTACAACAGATATTTTTGTTTCAGTTGTTTCAAGATACATTTCAGCCAAATTATTAGATATAAAATTTGCAAGCCTTTTTTTTTAACGAGGCTATTTGATTTTTATTAGCCATTTCATGGATTTTATGAGTCTATATTTTTTAGGAGATGCTGATTTTAAAACTTTAACTGAAAAATTAAATTTTAGATGTATTATTCATACACAGTTTTTATAAATACAACCCGAAACAAGCTGTTTTCAGTCTTTTCATTACATATTTCAGCCTTTTCATGATATATTTTTTACTTCCTCTGAAGTTTGCAATTGTATCTTGCACTAGAATTATTTGCGTACAATGTAATTAATCCGGTCATTAGATTTTTAAGTAATTTATTAACTAACTCAACAAATGTTAAACACCTTAATCCTATTCCTTTGTATCATTTTGGGCATTATTTCAGTCATCATTATTTGTAATAAACGGGTTAATAAGTCCTCTCCTTTCATAAATAAATACTTAATTTTTTTAATTATATTCACATCAATTCGATATGTTTTTCATTTTATTTATTCAATCGATTCATCTATTTTTCCCTACAAGGTTTTAATAATAGTAGATTCGATTCTATTAATATCCTCACCACTTTTTTATTTATACTTTGAAGATTTAATTTTTGAAGTAAAGTACTCAAAACAGAAATTGCTGCATTTTATTTTACCTGCCATTCTGATTATATTGATAATTTTTGCGAATATTTCAGATAAAAACCAGAACCTATTTTTAGGTAGAATCGTCATCATTATTGGAATATTATTTATATTATCTTATTTCGCTTTGGGGTTCAAATTGCTTTATCAAAATGTATGGTTTCGAAAAAGTGATATCAAAATAGTTCAAGATCAAAATAGACTGATTAGGAACTGGACGCTGTTTTTATTTTCTACATTCTTAGCTATTTTTCTGTTCCGATTTTTCATGATTACTATTTATTATGGAACTATAGGTTACAATCTACATCTGATTTGGGTACCCGCTGCAGCATGGAGTTGTATTTTTTTGAAGTTCATTGTAACACCGGAAATACATTACGGCTATGATTTTTTAAATGAAAAAATAGAGACAGTTATCAGTCAATTTGTGTTGCCCCAATTATGGAATACCGAACAAATCAATCAAGAGATAACATTATCCAGAGATATAAAATTGGCCGAAAAAATAAATGCCAATATTAAAGAATACATACACCAAATAGAAGAAGCCTCTTTTCATTCGCATATATTCAGAAATCCAGAATTGACAGTTGATGATATCGCTGCTCATATTAATGTCCCTTCCAGCCATATTAGTTTTATCTTTAAATATCATTGCCAAGAAACATTCTCCGATTTTAAGAAAATCATTCGTATTCAAGACGCTATTAAGCTTTTGGAAAATGGATATTTAAAAACCAGTACGATAGAGTCGTTATCAGCTGAAGTGGGTTTTGTTACTTATAATACTTTCAACGTCGCTTTTAAAAATATAACGGGAGTAACAACGCAGGAGTTTATGAATAGGTTGTAGGACGGGATTTTGATTTGAACTTACATCGTTATTTCAATCTCAGCCATAGGTTACGTTGTTATCCTATCATTGGAATAAGTCATACTTCTGAAAAAGAATTGAATCTGGCTTCAAAGGATGTGCATCACATCAACTTTTTTTCTGCGAATACCGGTGGTGGATTTTTATTTGAATTGAATAAAAGATGGCATCCTGCAGTTGAATTTACTTATGCCTGGAGCAAAATATTCAACCAACAGTTTTTACTGGTGAACGTAGCTTATGAAATTGATTTTAAAAAACATTAGAATATCATTAAACAAATCAATTAACTCGGAGAGAAGACTTCATCTGCATAAGTTTTACTGAAAAATACATTGCTGTTTAATTTATCCATACACTTCATTCATTGCAAAAAACAGCGCCAACAGAAACCCTGCTACCGTTGGAAGCACCGCTTTTGAACCACCTTCATGAATCGCTTCGGGAATCATGGTATGAGAAACCAGTGCCAACACCGCGCCACCTGCAACAGCTTCAAAAAAAACAGCAAGCAGTGAATCTGAATTACCAATAAATTGTTTTCCGGCAACCGCAGCCAACATTCCAACAATTAGTACCAAAGACCAAATTCCGAAAATAAATTTCTTGTTATAACCTGCCTTTGTAAGCATAGCAGCACTCACCGCAGCTTCAGGAATTCCTCCCAAAAACATACCAAGCATTAAAGTAACTGACATGTTTCCAAAACCATGAAAGCCTGCTCCAATTACCAAACAACCCGGAATGGTATCCAAAATATTACCAAGAACAATAGCCATCCCCGCACCTTTTGAATTGGCTGCATCTAGCAGCATTTTATGACTCTCCGATTTGCTAATATGCTCAAGATTAT
>Ga0209188_1001203_pt1 | contig 21641 bp, 18 predicted proteins | sample C_130625_EF_Meta_FD_187307 | JGI IMG/M metagenome (GOLD analysis project Ga0209188, IMG submission 187307) | Freshwater microbial communities from Lake Croche, Canada to study carbon cycling - C_130625_EF_MetaG (SPAdes) (version 2) | ecosystem: Environmental > Aquatic > Freshwater > Lake... | reverse complement strand
TTGCATGCTCTTCAAGCAGCAACTTCAAAGTGCCGATATTGATTGCACGAAAACTGTCGACGCCAGACTGGGCGCTGAGCAACTGGGTTTGGTTCCAAGCGCCAGCGCGTTGGTCGTGGTAACTGATCACCATGACTTTTTCACTGCCGTGGGCCAGAGAAGCGGCTTGCGCCAAACGCGCCACCATCAGTGATTTGCCGGCACCTGAAGGACCGACCAATACGTGGACTCCCGAGCTTGGCATGGCTAACTGTTCTTGCTCGACCGAATGGGTGAGTTGGTTGTGCAGGGCGAGTTTGGCGTCGGCCATGTTGTCATGGTCTTTGATGCTGTCGATCAACAAGGCGCGCAAGGCGACCGGGATCGGCGCGTCATTGAGCGCATCGCGCAATGGTGTCAGAGCGGGTGGCAGGGGCATCGTGCCTTGCCAAGTCGCCATTTGTTGGCTGAGTTTGAATTCGCGGCGCAAAGAAGCAAGCTCTTCACGCACGAGTTCGACGATCTCGCGGCCACGCACCATTTCGTGGTCGCGTATCTCTTGTTCGGCTGCACTAGCTTTTGCTTTGGCTGCAGGCTTTGCGGTGACTTTGGCTTTCACGGGCTCTGCTTTGGCATTGACTTGAATAATCGGTTTGGCTACTTGGGTGGCTTGGCGCTCACGGGCTTGGCGCTTGTTGTCTTCAAAGGTTTGGCCCAAGAGCACGTCAAATTTGCTGGCGGGCGCTTTCTGAGAGGCGTTGGCAAATTCTGATTTGAGAAACGGCTCAGCTTCTTCCAGCGTGAGCGAGGGTAGATCAACTGCCACGATGAGTTCGGTCAGGCCATTGACCTGGCTGCTGGATATCACCAGCACGTCAGGGCCGTATTGCGCGATCGCCTTTTCATTGGCGGTTCGTGCATTGCGGGCGAGGATTCGTTTGAGTTCCATAAGTTGCTCACTCTGTCTTGGTCAATGGTTGAAATCAGTCGTTATTTTTCTTGGCGTCCACCGTGTGGATCACTTTGACGGCTTGGTCATCTGGGATTTCGCTGTAGGACAGCACCGTCAAATCATTCACACGGAAGCGTGCGGCTTTAGAGAGCCAACCGCGAATCACCGGAGACACCACCAACACGGCGGGGTGTCCCATCTCTTCCACGGCGCGCGAACCTTCGCGCAACGCAGCAAATAGGTTTTCGGCCAAGCTTGGCTCCATCACCACGGGTTGGCCGGGCTGGCTTTGTTGCAACACGTTATGCAACAACTGCTCTAGCGTGGGCTCCAAGGTCATGACTTGCAAGCTGTTGTCGCCGTCGATCAGGTTTTGCATGATCATGCGGCCCAATTTGGGACGCACGATGGCAGTGAGTTGTTCGGGGTCTTGGGTACGGGTGCTGGCTTCGGTCAACGCTTCAGCAATCGTGCGCATGTCGCGAATCGAGACCGACTCTTGCAATAGGTTTTGCAGAGTACGGGTCAAGATACCCAAAGACAATTTGCCGGGGACCAGGTCTTCCACGATCTTGGGCGACTTGGACGCGAGCTTGTCGAGCAGTTGTTGGGTTTCATCGTGGCTGAGTAAATCGGCCGCGTTTTCGCGCAACACTTTGTTGAGATGGGTGGAGATAGCCGTTGCAGCATCGACCACGGTGTAACCCAAGGTACGGGCTTGGTCGCGTTGAGAGGGTTCGATCCACACCGCTTCCAAACCAAATGCGGGTTCGCGGGTGGCAATGCCTTCAAGTTGGCCATAGACCTGCCCTGGGTTGATCGCCAATTCGCGACCGACTTTGACTTCGCCTTTGCCGCGCACCACGCCCTTGAGCACGATGTTGTAAGAGTCTGGGTCGATATTGAGGTCGTCGCGGATACGCACGGGTTGGACGAGAAAGCCCAACTCGGCAGAGAGTTTCTTGCGCACGCCTTTGACGCGTGACATGAGTTCGCCGCCGGTTTCGGCGTTGACCAATGGAATGAGGCCGTAACCAATTTCCAGACCGATGAGGTCGACTTGGTCGACGTCGTCCCAGTCGAGTTCTTTGGGGCCCTCGGCAGGTGCCGCGTCTTTTTCGGCTTGCACGGCTTGTTCTTCTTGCACTTCTTTAGAGATGATCATGAGTCCCAAACCAGCAGCGGCAACTGCCAAGGTGATGAACATGAGGTGTGGCATGCCGGGGACCATGCCCAGAATGACCAAAATTGCAGCAGATATAAATAGAGCAGTCGGATTGGCCAACTGGTGGGAAGCCTGCTCAGTGATCGACTCGGTGGTGGTCACACGGGTCACCACGATGGCGGTCGCCAGTGACAACAAGAGAGATGGGATTTGCGCGACCAATCCGTCACCGATGGTCAGCAAGGTATAGAGCTTGCCGGCTTCTGCAACGGGCAAGTCGTGTTGGGCGATACCGATGATCAAACCACCGATCAAGTTGATCAACAGAATCAACAAACCGGCCATGGCGTCACCGCTCACGAATTTAGAGGCGCCGTCCATCGAACCGAAGAAGTCAGATTCTTGGGCCAATTCGGCGCGGCGTTTTTTGGCGGTCTCTTGGTCGATCACGCCGGCGTTCAAGTCGGCGTCGATAGACATTTGTTTGCCTGGCATGGCATCCAAGGTAAAACGGGCGTTCACTTCAGAGACGCGGCCTGCACCTTTGGTCACCACAATAAAGTTAATGATCATCAAAATCGCGAAGATGATGAAACCGACCACATAGTTGCCGGCGATCACAAATTCGCCGAAAGCCGCCACCACTTTGCCTGCCGCATGGGCGCCTTCATGGCCATGGACCAAGATGACACGGGTCGACGCCACGTTGAGCGCCAAGCGCAACATGGTGGCAAATAAGAGGACAGTGGGGAAGGATGAAAACTCGAGCGGCTTGCGGGTGCTGATGGCGATCATGATGACCACCAGACTGCACATGATGTTGAAAGTAAACAAAAAGTCTAACAACAGCGGTGGCAGTGGCAACACCAACATCGCCATGATGACAAGCACCACCACCGGAATACTAAGTCCGGAGAGGTCAAATTTCGACAAGTTCTGTCGAATCGTTGACAGAGTGAGTGTGCTCATCAGTGAAATCCAGTTGAAAGTGGAACGTTTAGATTGCTTTTTAGCCGTAACACCATGTCACGGCCAAGTTCATTAAGCAATCGATGTGCCAACCCAAACTGACACCTGAGTACATGGGCAAGGTAAACGGCAAGATCTAACCTGTCACGGTTCTTGCTTAGTAACTGCGTCAACTTGTTTTGAAACACCATGAACCTCAACAGTTACCTTCCACTGCCAACGGCGCCTCGAGCTGCCACACCACCCGCAAACAGCCCTGTACAGGGGCCCGCTAGCGGGGCGGATGCTATCGCCGGTCAGAGCCTAGGGCTCGACTTTGCCCAAATCATGGCAAGGCAATTACAGCAATTGCCTGCTGCGCAACGGCAAAGTTTTGCCGCTACGAGCGACGCCATCCATGCGAACAACGCCCAAGCGTCTGAGCATGCGGCACTTTTGGCTAATAAAGATGCTGCTTTGCCAGCAGACACCCAAGACAAGCCAGCCCCCAAGAATAATTCCCGCGTGTCTCAGGACGCTCCTGGACATGCAGATGACAAGCAAGAATCAAGCACAAAGTCGTCTTCTAGCGGCTCGCAGCGCAATAAAAAGGCTGCTGCGGGTGCTAACGACAAAGACAGCGATTCTGCGGCCGCAACACCTTGGCAGAATGATTTGCCCCATGTTTTGGCTTTGGCCACTTCGGCTGCTGGTACCGTAGCCAACGCGCTGACCAACCCGGCGGCAGGCATACAGGCGGTGCGCACTGCTGCTAACTTAGCTACGCAAGAGCTTGCCCAGCTATCTGATCCAACTGCAAGCAAATTGCAGATGTATGCACTGAGTTCTAAAGTACACATCATCACCGACCCTCGCCAAGCGCCAAGCCCTGAGAGCTTGACCGCATTTGCCAAATCCATGGGGTTGGATGACGCAACAATTCAGAATTTGATGGGCTCGGATGCTTCCAAAGTAAGCGCTTCTGGCACCAATGGTCTGCCAACTACCGGCGCAAATGGTATGCCCAATGGCGCAGCAAGCGGCCCTGCCGGATTAAATATCAGCGCCCTGCTCGGCGCCGCTTTGAATGGTGGCTCCGACAAACTAGGGGTATCCCAAGCAGATGCCCCCGCCTTCACCCAAGCGATGACGCAAGCCCTGACTTCTAGCGTGCAGTCGCCCGCCGCAAATGCCAACTTATTGCAAAGCGCTGCTGCTGCGCCTTTGAATTTTGGAATCAGCGCTTTGCCAGCCAATGGCTTGAGCCAAGCAGAGATGGCGTCTATCCAACAAATTCAAATGACCGTTTTGCCACCGGCTGTATTGCCAGTGCAAAGCGGTAATGCCTCGCAAGCTTTCAATACGCCGAGCACAGCGTCGGTCTTGTCCTTGCTCGGCGGTAACCTGCAAGAACAAGACATTGCCAGTTTGGCGTCAAGCTTTTCGCAAGACACAGGGGAGCAAAGTGACGCTAGCGGTTCTGAAACATCTGGCCAATCTTCTTCCGGTTTCGCGCAAGCCATGGCCCAGTCCAGCGCTGGCGATAACCGCGCTGTAGCCAGCAAAGACACTGCCACTGCAGTAGCTACACCTATGACTGAGGTCTATGACCAATTGAGTGACAAACTCGCGACCGAAATGGCGGCGCGCATGCACAAGCAATTGAGCGATGGCCAATGGAAGATGAAGTTTGGTCTGCGCCCTGCCCACTTGGGTGGCGTGGAAATTCAACTTGAAATGAAAGACGGCAAACTCGACGCTGTATTTCGTGCAGAAAACGCAATGACGCGTGACCTGTTACAAAACAGCACGCAACGTTTACGCGACGCACTGCAAAACTTTGGTATTAATGCTGGCTTTGTCCAGGTCGGACAAAACGGCGGTCAAAGCCAACAAAACGCATCTGGAAATTCAACACCCCAGCCGCAAGTTAGGGACAATTCCGGCGTGAACACCAACAACAGCGACACTCAAGCACAAGTTGTTGCAGGCCGCGGCAAAGACAGCACGTCTTTGCTTGACTTGTACGCTTAAAACTAACAGATCACAATCTGACCCTTAGGAGAAAACACTATGGCAACCGCAGAAGCACCAGTAGCAGAAGAAGTCGTCGAAGGCGAACCGAAAAAGAAGAAGCCGATTCTTCTGATCGCCTTGGTCGCAATTTCCACCATCCTCTTATTGATCGTGGTGATTTTCACCACCCTCTATTTCTCGGGCTATTTCGAGCACAAGAGTGAGGCAGCCGCGCATGAAAAAGTCGATGAACTCGACAAAGAAGCCGAAGCAGCCAAGGCCACCCCTGGTGGCCTGGATAAAGTGACGAAAGACAACGTAAATACGCGTTTCGAGAACACCTATTTGCAAATCGACAAAGAGTTCATGACCAACCTCACTGCCAGCAAAAAAGTGATGGTGGTGCAAATTGCCGTGATGACGCACTACGACAACCGTGTGTTCGACAACGTCAAAAAACATGAGTTTGCGATTCGCTCTGGTATTTTGGACGTGATGCGCCAAACCACGGAAGCCGAGGCTTCACGCCCAGACTTCCGCAGTGAACTCGCCGCCAAAATCAAAGTGGTGATGAACGATATTTTGAAGAAATACGAAGACTTCGGCGGCATTGAAGACGTTTTCTTCACGTCGTTTGTGATGCAGTAAATCCACACGACAAGACAATAAAGACGCAAACCCAATGAAAGCCAATCTACTCTCGGATGAAGAACTCGCAGCCCTCTCTGAAGGAGTGCGCGATGGTTCGATCGAGACCGACACCGGGTTCAATACCAAGGTGCGGGTGCGCAAACACGACCTCGCTAGCGAAGACAGTAGCTTAGGGGTCAATGTCTCGTCGATCGACATGATCAACGAGCGCTTCATCCGTATGTTCAGAATGGGTTTGCTCGAAGTTTTGCGTACCAGTCCACGTGTCAACCCTACACGTGTGCGCATCATGAAGTACAGCGAGTACCTGCAAGATTTGAAGCCGCCATTGGCTGTCAACATGATTCGCATGGGGCCATTACGTGGTAACTCGGTGATCATCATCGACCCCAATGTGGTGTTTAGTTCGCTCGACAGCTTTTTTGGTGGCTTTGGCAAAGGCGTTGCTGATTTACCGCCTGGGCGTTTGTTCACGCCGACTGAATCGCGCATCATCAAAATCATTTTGGAAGTGTTCTTCCGATCGCTCAAAGAAGCATGGGCGCCTTTGATGCCCATTGAATGCGAGCACATCAGCTCAGAAATCAACCCCCATTTCGCCCAAATTGCCGACGAAAACGACTTGGTCGTTTTGAGCCGCTTTGAAGCCGATGCAACCGCCAGCGGTGGACGCGGATTTATCGATTTGGTCTACCCCTATGCCACCTTGAAGCCGGTGCGTGAGTTGCTCAGCAGCCGCGTGTCGAGCGGCGAAGGCAATGAAGAATCTGACCGCAAGTGGCGCTCCGAATTGGCTGCTGCTGTTGGCGATGCGAAATTGGAATTGCAGGTCACGATGGGTGAAGTGAAAACAACTTTGCACCACTTGAACAACTTGCAAGAAGGCGATTTGTTGTTCTTCAAGAAAGACGACACCGCGCTGATGAGTGCCAATGGCGTTCCCGCTTTCCACGTCAATGTGGGATCGCGTGGCTCGCAAGTTGCTGTGCAAATCGACCATGAACATATCCATGGAAAACTTTGAGTTAGGAAAACACCATGAGTGAAAATACCGAAAACACTGAAACAGAAGCCCAAGAAGCACTAGTGCCTGCCGAACACGTAGAGCACGAAGAACACGAGCCAACGCTCGAGGACTTCAAGCCGACGATGCCCGGCAACATCAACCCCGAGGTGTTGCAAAACATTGTGGTGAATTTGTCGATCGAAGTCGGTCGTGCAGAAATCAAAATCAAAGACCTGATGCGTTTGACCCAAGGCAGCGTGGTGGAACTTGACCGCATTGCGGGCGAGCCACTCGACTTGCTGGTCAACAACTCAGTTGTCGCACAAGGTGAAATCGTATTGGTCAACGACCGCTACGGCGTGCGTTTGACGCGCGTGGTTCCTTCGTCTGAGCGTTTGAAACTGGTCTAAGTCTTTCGCCAAAAGTTTGCTTTTTATGCAAATTGAGCGATAGGCATAAGAGATGACAGTAGATCTGGTCGACCGTCACGCGATAACGAATTTGCGCAAGATGTGCAAATTAGAGCGTGCGCGTTTGGCCCGTATGGCCGATTTGAGCGTGCAACAAATTACCCAACTCGAAGAGGGTGGCGTCAGCGCTTTTAGGTCGGTTGAATTCAAAATCCAAGCGGCGCTCAAAGTGGCGTCTATTTTGAGCGGCGTACAAGACAACGGCTTGCCTGTGGCCAATGTGTTTTACAGCAGCAAAGCCAAGGCTTCGCAAATGGGCATGGCTATTTCCTACCAAGCCCCGCGCGGTAAACCCGCCAAGCCTAAATACCCAGACTCGCCTGAGTTCTTCAAGATGCTGCTGATATTTTTGGTGCTGGCGTTCTTGCTGGTTGCCGTAGCCATGCCATTGCTTTTCGCCATTCCTAGCCAAAGCAATTTAGACCACACCGTGACGGTGCAGCCTATCAATAATTAGTTCGCGCTGATCTTGCGACCATTCAAAGCTTGCACTGGTCGTGCGTTTTTCTTGTAGGGAAAGTCTGCCACCTGTTTTTTACCAATGTCCATGGTGGTCTTCAAGATGAAGAAGTTCACACCTTCGGTACACGGTGGCGTGGTGAGTGAGCCTTCATAGCTGTAGTGTGTAAGGGCCGCTGGCACCAACACAGCAGGATTGAATTTCACGCCTTCGACCACAAGCTCCGGGCCTTCTGATTTAGGGGCTTTTTCCCAGATGGTTTTGATAGCGTCATTGTCTTTGCCTTCGTTGAGCAAGACACCAAGCACCGCCAATTTACCTTCGGCGTTTTTGTGGACAAAGTGCGCCACCATCGCCATGGGCTTGCCGTCGATTTGTTCTTCGCTAGGACGGTGGAAGTGGAATTGCAACAGGTTGTAGACGTCTTTGTTGATCTTCAACGTGCTGCCAGGCTCCACATTGACTTGAATGGTGTGGCCATTGTTCAAAATTTTCAGCGCGCCTTCTTTGTAAGACACAGCCAAGACGTCTTTTGATTTCTCGAAAGGTCCAACAATGTTTAATGGCGATTGCTTGGTACCCTTTCCGCAGGTAGGGAACTCATCGCCCCACTTGTCAGGGCCCATTTCGCCGACATAGTCCCAATGGACCGCGTGGGCTTTTGCTTTGTTATTTTCAAGAGCGCAATCAGCCAAAACCTTGACTTTTTGACCCGCTGCAGCTAGTGCATTTTGCGCAGCACAAATAGCCTTGAGACGTGATGTCCACTCGGCCATTTCAAGCGCTTTTTCAAATGCGCTAACGGTGTCTGGATCGTCCGGTCCCTTTGTCATCAAACGTAAAGCGCCCAAACCTAATTGGCGCTCGCTGATGATGGGGCCTTTTTGCGCCTTGATGAAGGCTTCGTAGTCTTGCAAAACTACGCCATTAGAAAAAGCTTCTTTCATCGCGGCCATTTGTTTAGCAGCGGGCTCGTATTCTTCAGCTTTTTCTTTGGCTTCTTTCAGCTCTTTGGCGGTTTTATCCAACTCTTGCTGGGCTTCTTCCATGCCTTCGCTGGCTTGGGTCAATTCGCCCATGACAAGGCTCTTTCCGTTGTAACTCCAGTAAGCCACCGTGACTGCGCCCGCTAAGAGCAAGCCCATGAGGATTTCAAGTATCAGACGTAAATGTTTTTTCATAGCCGTTCACTGTGATGTTTGTGTACCTTTCGGCACAAGGTTGGTCGACTTTTAGCACCTACAATGTTAACTCTTCAACAGCCTCTGGATTTAAACCATGAACCGCTGCACCACTCACGGGAGTTTTCCCGCATGAGTCCCAAAGTATTTATTAAAACCTTCGGTTGCCAAATGAACGAGTACGACTCGGACAAGATGGCGGACGTTTTGGGGCAAGCCCAAGGCTACGAAAAAACCAGCAATGTCGACGAAGCCGACCTGATCGTCTTCAATACCTGCTCGGTGCGCGAAAGAGCGCAAGAAAAAGTCTTCTCTGATTTAGGTCGCGTCAGGCATCTCAAGGCCAAGGGCGTGAAGATCGCCGTCGGTGGCTGCGTGGCTAGCCAAGAAGGCGACGCCATCATTGCCCGCGCGCCTTATGTCGACGTGGTGTTTGGCCCGCAGACTTTGCATCGTTTGCCCGAACTGCTCGACCAACGCATAGCGCTCAAGCGTCCACAAGTCGACATCAGTTTTCCTGAAATTGAAAAGTTCGACCACTTGCCCCAAGCGCGCGTGGAAGGCGCCAGCGCGTTCGTGAGCATCATGGAAGGTTGCAGCAAATATTGCAGCTATTGCGTAGTGCCTTACACCCGAGGCGAAGAATTCAGCCGTCCCTTGGACGATGTGATGAAAGAAGTCGCTGGCTTGGCCACACAAGGTGTGAAAGAAGTCACCCTGCTCGGACAAAACGTCAACGCCTACCGCGGCGTGATGGGGAACACCGCTGATATCGCCGACTTCGCCTTGCTGATTGAATTGGTGGCAGATATTCCTGGGATTGAGCGCATCCGCTACACCACCAGCCACCCCAACGAATTCACCCAACGCTTGATTGATGTGTACGCCAAAGTGCCCAAGCTGGTGAACCACTTGCATTTACCGGTACAACACGGCAGCGACCGTATTTTGATGGCGATGAAGCGCGGTTACACCGCGATGGAATACAAAAGCACGGTGAAGAAACTGCGCGCGATTCGCCCCGACATGGCGATGAGTTCAGACTTTATTGTTGGCTTTCCGGGTGAGACCGAAGAAGACCACCAAAAATTGATCAAGCTGATGCACGACATCTACTTTGACAACTCGTTTAGTTTTATCTTCAGCCCTCGCCCCGGCACACCGGCTGCTAATTTGCCTGACGACACGCCGCACGCGGTCAAGTTGCGCCGCTTGCAAGAAGTGCAAAAAATCATCGATGACAACATGCGTGCTATCAATGTGCAACGTGTGGGTACCGTACAAAAGATTTTGGTCGACGGCATTTCACGCAAAGACGCCCACGAATTGCGTGGCCGCACTGAATGCAATCGGGTGGTGAACTTTCAGGCGGGTCCGTTGTCAGAACGCTTGATGCACCAATTGATTAATGTGCGCATTACTGAGGCCAACCCGCACTCGTTGCGCGGAGAAGTGGTGTTATCAGAGAGCGTGGTTTAAGAACTACTGGTGCGATTGAATGCGCTCGTGCAAATGTAGTGTGTGTGAATCTTTTGCGCTTAACGCTATCAGCGCATTCCAGGAAAGCCACCGCCCATACCCTTCATGCCGCCCATCCGCTTCATCATTTTCATCAAACCACCGCCGCGCATTTTTTTCATCATGTCTTGCATTTGCTCAAACTCTTTGAGCAAACGATTCACGTCTTGCACCTGAACACCGGCGCCCATAGCAATGCGGCGTTTGCGTGTGGCTTTGATCAGCTCGGGTTTGCGACGCTCTAAATTGGTCATGCTGTGGATGATGCCTTGCTTGCGGCCAATGTCTTTCTCGGCCTTGCCAATATCGACGTCTTTGGCTTTGGCCGCCATTTGTGTCGGCAGTTTGTCCATCAAATTCGACAAGCCGCCCATCGAGCGCATTTGTTGAATTTGCAACAAGAAATCGTTCAAATCAAAGTTGTCACCGCGCTTGACTTTGTCGGCCAATTTTTGGGCGGCCGCCATATCAACGCCCGCGGTAACTTGCTCTACCAAGGCCAGTATGTCGCCCATGCCCAACACGCGCTGCGCGTGGCGGTTGGCATCGAACAATTCCAAGCCGTCCATTTTTTCGCTGGTACCCGCGAACTTGATCGGCACGCCCGTGATTTGACGCACTGATAACGCAGCGCCACCGCGTGAATCGCCGTCGAGTTTGGTCAACACAATGCCGGTCAAAGGCAAAGCGTCTTTGAATGCTTTGGCGGTGTTGATCGCGTCTTGGCCTTGCATGGCGTCGACCACGAACAAGGTTTCGACGGGGTTTAAAACGCTGTGCAAGGCTTTGATTTCTTGCATCAAGGCTTCGTCGATGCCTAAGCGGCCGGCGGTATCAACCAGCAACACATCAAAGTAATGTTTGCGCGCGTAGTCCAGCGCAGCACGCGCAATGTCTTGCGGTTTTTGGTCGGCGCTGCTCGGGAACCATTCGGCACCGACTTGTTCGGTGACGGTTTTGAGTTGCTCGATCGCTGCAGGGCGGTAGACGTCGCCCGACACCGTCAACACTTTCTTTTTGCGCTGCTGGATTAACCAACGCGCAAGTTTGGCGGTAGTGGTTGTTTTACCGGCACCTTGTAAACCGGCCATCAAAATGACTGCTGGAGGTTGAGCAGCTAAATTGAGATCGCTGACACCATCGCCCATGGTGGCGGCAAGTTCTTGGTTGACGATACCGACCAAGGCCTGGCCCGGTTGCAAAGAGCCGACGACTTCTTGCCCCAGCGCTTTGTCTTTGACACGCGCAATGAAATCTCGTACGACCGGCAACGCCACGTCGGCCTCAAGCAAGGCCATGCGTACTTCGCGCAACATGTCGGCCACATTGCTCTCAGTGATGCGGGCCTGACCGCTGATTTGTTTGACGAGGCGGGAGAGTTTGTCGGTAAGGGCTGAAGCCATATTTATCCCCGTAGGGGTTTCATTGGATGCGTCAAGCAAAACGCTAAACTTGCCACATGATTTTAGCCAGTGACATCTCTCCCAACCTTTGGTTAGGAATCCCCACCGCTTTTGCCTACGCACTCACCGGGTGGATGGGCCCTCGCCTAGGCCCCGGATACGGCCACCGCTGGTTGGTGGTTCCTTGGTTACTCCATGCTTCAGGGTTGGCCTTTGCATTGTTTGGCTCGCAAGATGGCGTGATGCGCTTTGGTTTTGCGCCTGCTTTGTCGGTCACCGTGTGGTTGATGCTGACCTTTTATGTGCTGGAGCAGCACTGGTTTCCGCGACTTCAAACCCGCTGGACCTTGATGGCAATAGGCGCCTCAGTGGTATTGATCGCCGCTGTGTTTCCGGGTGCGCCCATGCATACCAACGCATCGCCATTGCTACCACTGCACTGGGCCCTGGGCATCGCATCCTATGGGCTTTTTGCTGCCGCCTTGGTCCACGCCACTATTTTGTCGCAAGCAGAAAAAAATATGCGCATGGCGGTGGATGCCTCGGTTGATGTGCCTATCCTCACTTTGGAGCGTTTGACATTTCGCTTTGTCTGGGCGGGATTTGTCTTGTTGACCGCCACACTGTTAGCCGGTTGGTTATTTGGCGACAGTTTGTATGGCGCCAACACGGCTTGGCGTTGGGACCACAAAACAGTCTTCTCTGTGCTGTCTTGGGCGACCTTCGCGGTCTTGCTGGTCGGTCGCCAGCGTTTGGGCTGGCGCGGCCGCACCGCCATCCGATTTTTGTATGCCGGCACCGGTTTGTTGTTGCTTGGCTACGTGGGTTCACGTTTTGTTCTGGAAGTGGTCTTGGGTCGCACACCATGAAATATGTGATTTGGGTGGCGATCATCTTTGCTGGTTTGTGGTGGATTCGCCAACAGCGCAGTGGCGCCAATGCACCTTCTAAAAAAAACAAGGGCTCGAACGTCATGTTGCCTTGTGCGCACTGTGGCTTGCACATACCTGAATCAGAGGCCGTTTTAGGCCAAGCGAAATCCAACGGCGTGCAAACGCCTTACTGCAGCCAACAACATTTACAACAACACCAGGATCGTTCGTGAATCCTGGGATTTCGCACTGGCAAGATGGCTGGTGGTCATCCGCCCAACGCCTTGACTCCCCCAACTTTGGAGAGCGACCTAGCCAATCGCAAATTGACTTACTTGTCATTCACTCGATCAGTTTGCCGCCCGGCGTCTATGGCGGCCCCGAGATAGAAGCGCTATTCACCAACCAACTGGATTGGGACGCCCACCCCTATTTCGCGCAAATACGCGACATGCAGGTTTCGTCACATTTTGTAATTCGCCGCGACGGCGGCCTGATGCAGTTCGTCAGTTGCGAAAAGCGCGCCTGGCATGCCGGGGTGTCGCACTACCGCGGACGCGATAACTGCAATGACGACTCGATTGGCATAGAACTCGAAGGCTTGGAAGGCGAATTGTTTGCGTCTGCGCAATATGACGCGCTGTTTGTTTTGTGCAGAGAGCTTGTGAACCACTATCCAATTGCACACATCGCAGGCCACGAAGACATCGCACCGGGACGCAAGTTGGACCCTGGTGCGGGCTTTGATTGGCAACTACTCCAAGAAAAATTAATACTTTCAAATACATTTTTTCCGCCCGCGCGCTTAGGCGACAAAATGAGCAAAAAAAATATCTAATGGCTTTCCCTCGAAAGGAATCGCCTGCCCATTTTGTCCGAGGCAATTGCACGCCAAATTTTTTGCGCATTAGCGAACCAAATGCCCTTAAAACGCCCGTGAAATAACGCTCTGACCCATAAAACCCAATAACCACAAGGTTTTATCCAGTGGGCGCGTAAAAAAAACTGGATGACGGTTTTGCAATGAATAAGAAAAACCCCGCATATTCATAAAAACACTACCCCTAGTGCCTTGATGGAGTCACGGACACCAGATATAGTGTGGGGACGCGATGCTTCACTTTTTAAAAAGTCCGTCTTTCAAGTTGCAAGCCTCCCGACCACACGAACTTGAATAACAGGAAGAAAAACGACATGCAACTTGTTGAATCCACTACAAAAATTAACCCAACGCCTTTCCCCGCACCCCCCCAAGACCGTATCAGCGCCGACAGCCCGACCCTATTGGCCCATTACCAAATTATTCGCCGTAATGGCGCCGTAGTTCCTTTTGAGCCCGCCAAGATTGCTGTGGCCATGATGAAGGCGTTTTTGGCCGTGCATGGCACCCAAGGCGCAGCGTCTGCCAGCGTGCGCGAAACCGTGGACGTTTTGACCCAAGCCGTGGTCCGCGCCTTGATGCGCTCACGTCCTGGCGGCGGCACATTCCACATTGAAGACGTGCAAGACCAAGCCGAACTCGGTTTGATGCGCGGTGGCCACCACGAAATTGCCCGTGCCTATGTGCTTTACCGCGAGCGTCGCACCCAAGAGCGCGCCCACACCAAAGAACAAGCTGCACCCGCAGCCCCCACCATGCATGTGCTCGAAGGTGGCCAACGCGTGCCATTGGACCTGCAACACCTGCAACGCTTGATCAACGACGCCTGCGCCGGTTTAGGCGCGGATGTGCGCCCTGACCCCATCATGGCCGAGACCATGCGCAACCTCTACGACGGCGTGCCGATGGACGAGGTCTACAAAGCCGCGATCTTGGCCACCCGCACCTTGATCGAAAAAGACCCCGACTACACCTACGCCACCGCGCGCTTGCTGATGCACACCATCGCCAAAGAAGTGTTGGGCAAAGAAGTGCTGCACGCCGATATGGGCCAGCACTACGCGCAGTACTTCCCACAGTTCATCAAGAAGGGTGTCGACAACGAATTGCTCGACCCACAAATGTTGCAGTTTGACCTGCAGCGCTTGGGCTCAGCGCTCAAAGCCGGCCGCGACTTGAAGTTCGATTACCTCGGTCTGCAAACTTTGTATGACCGCTACTTCTTGCACGTACGCAAGCAACGCATCGAATTGCCACAAGCTTTTTTCATGCGCGTCGCGATGGGCTTGGCCCTGAATGAAATCGACCGCGAAGCACGTGCGATTGAGTTCTACGAAGTTTTGTCGTCGTTTGACTTCATGTCGAGCACGCCAACTTTGTTCAATAGCGGCACCTTGCGTTCACAACTCTCGAGTTGCTACCTCTCTACCGTGCCTGACGACTTGGACGGCATTTATGAGCTGATCAAAGAAAATGCTTTGCTGTCTAAATTCGCCGGCGGTTTGGGCAACGACTGGACGCGCGTGCGCGCATTGGGTAGCCATATCAAGGGCACCAATGGCGAGTCACAAGGCGTGGTGCCGTTCTTGAAAGTTGTCAACGACACGGCCGTGGCTGTGAACCAAGGCGGCAAACGCAAAGGCGCTGTTTGCACTTATTTAGAGACCTGGCACTTAGATGTTGAAGAGTTCTTAGAGTTGCGTAAAAACACGGGCGACGACCGCCGACGCACCCACGACATGAACACCGCCAACTGGATTCCAGACTTGTTCATGCGCCGCGTGATGGAAAAAGGCGAGTGGACCTTGTTCTCTCCTTCCGACGTACCTGATTTGCACGACCTCTATGGCGCGGAATTCGAGAAAGCCTATGTAGCGGCCGAAGCCAAGGCCAAGAGCGGCGAGATCAAACCCAGCAAAACCGTCCAAGCCACCGACATGTGGCGCAAGATGTTGACCATGCTGTTTGAAACCGGCCACCCTTGGATCACGTTCAAAGACCCCTGCAATGTGCGCTCACCACAACAACACGTGGGTGTGGTGCACTCGTCCAACCTGTGTACCGAAATCACCTTGAACACCAGCGACACCGAAACCGCGGTCTGTAACCTCGGCTCGGTCAATTTGTCGCAGCATTTGATCGAAGGCGCCAACGGCCAAGAACTCGACCACGACAAACTCAAGCGCACTATCTCTACTGCGATGCGCATGCTCGACAACGTGATCGACATCAATTACTACGCCGTGAAAAAAGCGCGCGACTCGAACTTGCGCCACCGTCCAGTCGGTTTGGGCATCATGTCGTTCCAAGACAGCTTGTATGAAATGCGCATTCCTTACGCCTCACAAGCAGCCGTCGAGTTTGCTGACCGCTCGATGGAAGCCGTTTGTTACTACGCTTACTGGGCATCGACTGAACTCGCCAAAGAGCGTGGCCAATATGCAAGCTACAAAGGTTCTTTGTGGGACCAAGGTGTTTTGCCATTGGACTCTTTAGACCTTCTCGCTTCTGCACGTGGCGGTTATCTAGATGTCGACCGCTCCACCACCTTGGACTGGGAATCGTTGCGCCACAAGATTGCCAAAGACGGCATGCGCAATTCCAATTGCGTCGCGATTGCTCCGACTGCGACGATCTCCAACATCATTGGTGTTGACGCTTCTATTGAGCCTTGCTTTGGCAACTTGTCGGTCAAGTCCAACCTGTCTGGCGAATTCACGGTCATCAACAGCTACTTGGTGCGTGACTTGAAGCGCCTTGGTTTGTGGGACGACGTGATGGTCATGGACCTCAAACACTTTGACGGTTCATTGCGTCCCATCGACCGGGTGCCACAAGAGATCAAATCCTTGTACGCCACCGCCTTTGAGGTCGAACCTCAGTGGTTGGTTGAAGCCGCATCGCGTCGCCAAAAATGGATCGACCAAGCGCAATCACTCAACATCTATATGGCGGGTGCATCCGGCAAGAAGTTGGACGAGACCTACAAGTTGGCGTGGTTACGCGGTTTAAAAACCACCTACTACCTGCGTACATCCAGCGCACAACAAGTCGAGAAATCTACCGTGCAAGCAGGCTCGCACAACTCTGTGTCTTCAGGCTCGCCCACAACCAGTGGATTGAGTGCGCTTGAAGCTGCAGCGATGGCCGCACAAGCACAACAGTTGAGCGCTGTGGCCGCCACCGACGTCAAGTTTTGCGGCGTTGACGATCCGACTTGCGAAGCTTGTCAATAATTTTGCAACTACCACTATTTGTATTTGCACAACACAAACACGTTCTGCACCCTCACAACGCTTTGCGTTTGGGTGCATTGCATCGATAATCATTGAATTGGAAAATAATCTATGTTGACTTGGGACGAAGAAGTTAAAACTTCCACACCACCATCTTTTGCAAGCGGTTTAAACAACCGCCTGATGGATAGCCCTCCCCCTCCAACTTCACGCACTTCGCAAGCTCCTGTTGCCATGCGTACTTTGGATGACGGCGCAAAAGCACCTATTCCTCCAGTTGCTTCAGTCGCCTCAGCCCCAGCCTCTTCTGCATCAACATCAGCCACCCCTAGTGCGCGTCGCGTGAATGCTGCTGACAAGCGCATCATCAATGGCAGCACGGATGTGAACCAGTTGGTGCCTTTCAAATACAAATGGGCTTGGGAGAAATACCTAGCCACTTGCGCCAACCACTGGATGCCGCAAGAAGTCAATATGACGCGTGATATCGCGCTGTGGAAAGACCCTAACGGTCTGACCGATGACGAACGCCGTTTGATCATGCGCAACCTTGGCTTCTTTGTGACTGCTGACTCTTTGGCTGCCAACAACATTGTGTTGGGCACCTACCGCCACATCACAGCGCCTGAGTGCCGCCAATTCTTATTGCGCCAAGCGTTTGAAGAAGCCATCCATACGCATGCTTACCAATACATTGTGGAATCTTTAGGTCTCGACGAAGCCGAGATTTTTAACGCCTACCACGAAGTTAAATCTATCCGCGACAAAGACGAGTTCCTGATTCCGTTCATCGACGCCATCATGAACCCGCACTTCCATACGGGCACACCTGAGACCGACCAAACTTTGTTGAAGTCTCTGATTGTGTTTGCCTGTTTAATGGAAGGTCTGTTCTTCTACGTTGGCTTTACCCAAATCTTGGCACTCGGTCGCCAAAACAAGATGACGGGCGCTGCAGAGCAATACCAGTACATCTTGCGTGATGAGTCCATGCATTGCAACTTTGGCATTGATTTGATCAACCAAATCAAACTCGAAAACCCACACCTGTGGACGGCGACCTTCAAAGAAGAAATCAAAGACTTGTTCATGCAAGCGGTTGAACTCGAATACCGCTACGCCGAAGACACCATGCCGCGTGGCGTGTTGGGTTTGAACGCTTCGATGTTCAAAGGCTATTTGCGCTATATCGCGAACCGCCGCGCGACCCAAATCGGCCTTGAGCAGTTGTTCCCCAACGAGGAAAATCCCTTCCCTTGGATGAGCGAGATGATTGACTTGAAAAAAGAACGTAATTTCTTTGAAACCCGCGTGATTGAATACCAATCAGGCGGTGCTTTGTCTTGGGACTGATTTTAAAAGCTATATGTCCCTGAATTTGTTCGTCACTTCCATAAACACCCACTTACGAGGTGTTGTGACGGACTCAACGTGTTCATGGGGTTGGACCCGGGTCCAGCGCCATGAATCGCTTTGCATGCTACCAACCGGTGCAAAGTGTTTTAACTCAACGATCTAAAAAATTGATCTAGGAGAAAAGAAATGGCAACTGCAAAAAAAATGGCCGCTAAAAAGAAGGCCCCAGCAAAGAAAGTGGCAGCTAAAAAGCCAGCCGCTAAAAAAGTAGCCGCTAAAAAGCCGGCAGTCAAGAAAGTAGCAGCAAAGAAGGTCGCAGCTAAAAAGCCAGCAGCTAAAAAAGCTGCAGCCAAAAAGCCAGCGGCAAAAAAAGTAGCAGCTAAGAAAAAGCCTGCTGCAAAGAAAGCCGTAGCGAAAAAAGCTGCTGCAAAGAAGCCAGCGAAAAAAGTAGCAGCTAAGAAAAAGCCTGCTGCAAAGAAAGCCGCGAAAAAACCTGCTGCCAAGAAAGCAGCCCCTAAAAAGGCCGCTAAAAAACCTGCGCCCAAGAAAGCCGCGAAAGCACCCGCTGCCGTCGCTCACGCGCAAACCACTTTAAATCCACAAGCTGCATGGCCGTTTCCAACGGCAAGCAGACCCTGATCTTCAAACCATCAGTCAACGGATTTATCGTTTACTCAAGCCCGACGCCGCAAGGCCTCGGGCTTTTTCTCGGCCTACAAAATGGCAGGAATTTCAGCCGATCTGTAAATCGCTGATTTGGTAGTTTTGCGGCCCGCGTTGCGCAATTTTGCGGGCTCCGACTTCGTTGCCCAGTGCTGCGCATTTGTCTAGCGACCAGCCTTTTTCCAAACCGAATAGCAAGGCACCACGCCATGCGTCGCCACAGCCTGTGGGATCAACCACTTCTTTGGCTTTGACGGGCGGCACCAGTGTTTTTTGGCCATCTACCCAGACCTCGCAGCCATTCGCGCCTAAAGTGACGATCAAACCTTTGACGTGGCGTGAGAGTTCAGCACTTGAGAGTCCTGTGCGGTCGCACAACATCTTGCCTTCGTAGTCGTTCACCGTCACCCAAGTAGAGAGGTGGATGAAATGCATCAGCTCTTTGCCGTCGAACATAGGCAAGCCTTGACCAGGATCGAAGACAAATGGAATGTCGGCGTGTTTGAATTGCTCTGCATGCTCGAGCATGGCGTCGCGTCCGTCGGGCGAAATAATGCCCAGTTGGATATCTGCACGCTTTTCGATTTTGGTTTGATGCGCTTGCATCATCGCGCCAGGGTGGAAGGCGGTGATTTGGTTGTTGTCTTTGTCGGTCATGATCATGGCTTGTGCGGTGTAGGTGTCTGAGACCGAACGCACAAACTCACTTGATATACCCAAATGCGCCAAGCGCACCAAATAGTCTGCGCCATCGGTACCTAGCGTTGCCATGGGCAAAGGCGTGCCGCCCAGTATCTTCAAGCTATAGGCGATATTGCCAGCACAGCCACCAAAATCGCGACGCAAGGCAGGCACCAAAAAAGAGACATTCAAGATGTGCAGTTGGTCAGGCAAGATTTGCTCTGCAAACCGACCTTCAAAATCCATGATGGTGTCAAACGCGAGTGAGCCGCATATTAGCGATGCCATATAAATACTTTCTTAGGAGAAATTAAGGGTAAAAAATCAAAGCACGGTAACCGGCAATCCGCTCACGCAAAGTGGCGTTCACCTCAAAGCTAAATTGCACACGCTGGTCGCGTAGGGCTGCGATATGGTCTTGTAAATCCAACTCGTCAATATTGAAGACGCGTCGCACCACTACTTGGTCTTGTAAATCGGTCAACGTCACTTCTAACCACGGTGTGGCCACAGGATGGTGCTGGATATTTTTAAAGCGCATCTGCAAATTAAAACCACCATCTGGATTTTCACTAAAGCTGCTGTTTTCAATCAACACACTGTTGGGTTCTTTCGGCCATTCCACCTTACACGCAGTCGGCAGACACAAGGTTTCTACTGTGTTGCGCAACGCAGGCTCTTCGGCGACCAACCAGTGGCGGTTCCACAACACAGCCTGCCACAGAATGGCAAGGGCCAACAAGACAGAGATCGACGGCCAAACCCAGCCCGCATCCAAATGCAATTGCTTTTGCATCGCGCCGCTTCCTGAAAACAAGCCGGGTCGCACACCCTCTAAAGATTTACCTTCGTCAGAAAAGGTGGCTGCATGATTGGTATTTGTGTTGAGCGCAAAGTACAAATGGGCCTCAAAGACGTTCTGACATTTACCGCAGCGCACCCAACCATTGGCAGCACGGGTGTGTTCTTCGCGCACTTTGAAAGCGGTTTGGCAGTTAGGGCAATGGGTGATGTGCATCAGAGGGTTGCCGTCATGAGGATCCAGCCATCTTCTTGATCGCTGACTTGGAGTTTGCAATAAGGCGCATATGCAAGTTGCAATTCCTGCGCCTGACGCTCCAATATACCAGCCAACACCACGTGGCCCGTGGATTTGACATGGTTGCATAACAAGGGCGCCAGCACTTTCAAAGGCGTGGCCAAAATATTAGCGAGCACCGTGTCATACGCCCCCACCGCGAGTTCAGAATGCCCCGCATGCAATGCCACGCCGTTGGCTTTGGCATTCAAAAGCGTGGAGGTAATCGCGGCTTCGTCAATGTCCACAGCGTCCACGCTCTGCGCGCCATGCAACGCTGCCGCAATCGCCAAAATGCCGGAGCCGCATCCGTAGTCCAGAACGCGAACAGATGGTGTGGCTTGCGACGCGATCCAACGCAAACACATGCGTGTGGTTGGATGGGTGCCTGTTCCAAATGCTAAGCCAGGGTCCAAACGAATAAAACGTTTGGCTTGCGCAGGCGGTTCATGCCAAGTAGGAACGATCCAAAAGTCTGGAGTAATTTCAACCGGCTGAAATTGCGATTGGGTGAGCGTGACCCAGTCTTGGTCTTCAACAGAATGCACGCCAAGGCTTTGGCAGGTAGCAAAAAAATCTTGCACAGATAACAAATGCTCAGCCTCTTGTGCAGTCGACTCTTTAGCAAACAAAGCCACGACCTTGGAACGCTGCCAAGCCTCTTTAGGCGGCGGCATGCCGGGTTCGCCAAAGAGTGCTTGCTCTGCATCAGATTGCGCGTCTGCGTCTTCAACAGACACGCTCAAGGCGTCTAGTGCTTCCAGTGCATCACAAATATCTTGCACACACGACTCTGGGCAAACCAAGCCCAGGTCAAACATCATTTTTTGTGAGCAGCAAGCCACTCTTCCAAATAATGGATATTGGTGCCACCCGCTTGAAACTTCGCGTCATGCATCAACTCGCGGTGCAAAGGAATATTGGTGTTGATTCCTTCCACCAATGTTTCCGCCAAGGCAGAGCGCATACGCGCTAACGCTTGTTCACGGTTATCGCCGTACACAATGATTTTGCCAATCATGGAGTCGTAATACGGCGGCACAAAGTAGTTGGTGTAGGCATGTGAATCCACCCGCACACCGGGGCCGCCTGGGGCGTGCCACATGGTGATGCGACCAGGTGACGG
>Ga0209188_1001201_pt1 | contig 21693 bp, 18 predicted proteins | sample C_130625_EF_Meta_FD_187307 | JGI IMG/M metagenome (GOLD analysis project Ga0209188, IMG submission 187307) | Freshwater microbial communities from Lake Croche, Canada to study carbon cycling - C_130625_EF_MetaG (SPAdes) (version 2) | ecosystem: Environmental > Aquatic > Freshwater > Lake... | reverse complement strand
AGAAGTAATTGCAGTCAGAGATCTCTTCGCTGAAAAGACAATCATTGCACGCGTTAAGGGTCTTCCCCGTCCAGTAGTTCTCTGGAAGGGTGAGGCTGAATACGCAGCAGCTGGTGTCTGGACAAATGAAACTGCAACAGCACAAGCTGCTACAGTTCTTTCATTATCCGCTGTTCCCTGGGCCTAATATCCTTCGAACATACAACATTAAAAGGGAGCTTCGGCTCCCTTTTTTTGTGTTGATAAACAAATATCATATATTATAATAATAGATTATATGGGAGATGAAAAGCTATATGTTGTAGTTCCGTATTTTAATCATACAAACGCAGCAATCAATAGAATTAACTTAGAGCTGTGTTTAAGGAATCTGTATTTCTATCAGCACGTTCGAGTTATCTTAGTAGAGGGTATTTGGAATAAAGAATCTACACTCCCTAATGTTGGAGACATAGTTTATAATCATTTAAAGTTTGATCTACAGAGTCCAATATGGGTTAAAGAAAACCTAATCAATCTGGGACTTCAATCTGTAAAGGATTGGGAGTATGCTTGTTGGCTAGATAAGGATATTCATTTTATTAATCCTAATTGGGATATTGATACTATTAATAAATTAAGAGAGTATGACATTATTCAGCCTTGGACTAGATTACAATTTTTAGATGACAACCATGAAATAGATTTGATAGATAGGAATGGAGAAGGATCTGTATTTGTTAAGAACTACTATGAATGTCCGGATCCAGATAAAGCTAAAGGCTTTTTATCATACGCAAAGGCAGCTGAATTAGGATATGGTCGTTCCGGTCATCCAGGTCATGCTTGGGCTATTAACAGGAAGTTCTATGACAAGATAGGAGGTTTGTTTGATAGGTGTATTATTGGAGGAGCAGATAGTTTTATGGTTATAGCAATGGATGAAAAGTTCTATACTAATGGCTTGAAGCTACCAGAGCTCTATGGAGATTATTTCCAGAAATACATTGATTCATCTAGAGGTACAAAGGTTGGATATATAAAAGGATCTATTGTACACTATAAGCACGGAAAGCTTATTAATAGAAATTACTACGATCGCTATAACATATTATTTGATAACATTGATATAGAAAAAGATGTCGCTTACAATACTAATGGAACAATAATGATTAGTAAGCCTGAGCTAGAGAAGAACATATTAGATTACTTCTATTCTAGAAAAGAACACATTCATGAAGTTAAGCTCTAATATAGAAGGAGTACAATGGCCTCATATACAAGTAGGCTATGCTGCAACGCTAATGGCACTGCAAAGGCAGTTTGAACAAACTCAATGGCTGACCTCCGAAGAGATTGTTAAAAACCAATTCAAACAACTTACAGTTTTAGCAAATCATGCTACATCTATTCCTTTTCATGCAAAGAATTTAAAAGAAGCTGGCTTTATTAAAGGTCAGCCGATGACATTAGATATATGGAATCGTTTGCCAACATTAAAGAGAGTTGATGTTAGAGAACTCAAAGAACAACTTCATGCTCCATCGTATCCAAAGTTTTTTGGAGAGAGTAACATGGTATACTCTGGAGGTTCAACAGGTCAACCAGTAGGTGTAAAGAAAAGTCGAATGGATGCTCTCATTTGGGAGTCTTGTCACATACGAGAATTGATATGGAACAAAACAGATACAAGTAAAGAAGTAGCTAATTTTAGAGGACTTAGAAAAGAATTAAGAGATCAAGTTTATAGCGAGCCAGAATCAATAATAGATAAGTCAGGTATTGTATTAAAGAGTTGGAACCCTCCTGCTTCTCTTGTAACTCAAACCGGTCGCATGGGACTTATTGAACCCGACCTTCCTCTTTCAGAACAAGCAGATTATGTACTAAGAAGAAAACCATCTTATCTGCTTATGAGGCCAGCAGGTTTAAGGTTACTTCTTTCGTACTTTAAAGAGAATAATATTAAATTAGATTTCGTACAATCAGCTTGGACAATAAGTGAAGTTGTAGATAGTACGCTTCGAGCTCTATGCTGGGAAGTATGCAACTGTCCTATATACAATAACTATACATCCAACGAGACTGGCTATATAGCTCTTCAGTGCCCTGAAGGAATAAACTATCATGTAATGTCTGAAGCTGTTTATTTGGAAGTAATAGATGAACAAGGTAATCCTTGTAAGCCAGGAGAGATAGGAAGAGTGCTTGTTACTCCTTTACACAACTTTGCTATGCCTCTTATTAGATATGAAATAGGAGATGAAGCGGAAGTTGGAGAACCTTGTTCTTGTAAAAGAGGCCTTCCATCTCTTACAAGAATTGTAGGAAGAGCTGAAGATTACTTTTTAATAAACGGAGAGAAAAGAAGATTTGATCTCGATCACTATAAAATCTGTGACATAGAAGTAATAAGAGAATTTCAACTAATACAGAAGACAAAAGAAAGACTAGAACTGCATTTAGTCTCAACACGTCCTCTAAACGAGAACGAACTAAACAGAATTAAAAAGGTAAAGAATAATTCAATAGCAAGAGATCTTCAGTGGGACCTTATATATGTTGATCACATTAAAAGAACAGCTGCTGGAAAGCTCCGTCAATTTATTACAGAAGTTATCAAATGAAAAACAAATCAAACCTAACAGACTAAAGATATTCTTCCCATATTAGTTATAAGATATAAATGTAGCAAAAATTGTTTTATTAGCACTACTAGCTTTAATTGCTACTTCGCTAGTATTACCAACCAGTTTAAGATCTACAGATGTATTATTATCAATTGGTAAACCTATTGATTTAGATGCATTTTTAACATACATAGTACCGCCTGTATTATTTAAAATTGTTATCTCATTAGCAGGATTTGATGGAAGCGTCGTGTATGTAGTGTTGTTAACAGCGGCACTCAATACATCCCAATTTGTTACATTAGATATAACAGCAACGCTTGTTACAGGATTGGAAACAGTAACAGCTGTAACTGGATTGAGAACTGTGATTCCTGTTAATTGATTTGTAAGAGAGACTGCACTTACAGGATTGACAACAAACACGTTTACAGCGCTTGTAGGAACGTTTATGAGCGCTGTATTGCCTTTTACATCTCCAATAGTAATACTATCTAACTTAGAATCAATATCCTGAGTAAGAACTCGTATAGCTCCTTTGCCAGCATCTGGACCAGTCAAGCCAATATCAGCTACTGAAACATACAGGCCATTCGAGAAGTCTTGAATATGAACTGAACCGATATCTATATTACCAGCGCTTAAAGATACTTGAAGATCAGCAAGGTTTGTAATGTAGCTTGCCTGGGCATACATTGGTCTTCCAGCATCGTTTGCTACTCCAATCCAGGAATATGTTTCTCCTACACCAAAATTAGGTGGTTGTACTGCTATATCTGGATAGGTATTCTGAAGCGCCATATATTGTATTTATGTATTCTTTTAAAAGGAAAGGCCCTCAAACTTTCGTAAGAGGGCCTTTCGTGTTGATTTGTTTATTGATTACTTCTTGGCTTCAAGAGCAGCTACCTTTGCGCTAAGCTCCTGAACTGCTTTGATAAGAGGAGCGATGAACTCTTCATACTTCAGACCCTTACTACCTTCTTCTGTATGCTTTCCAGCTACATTGTAGTCAGAATCAACATAACCACCGAAGTCTACTCCAAGTGTATCAGCTACAGTCTTAACTTGCTGAGCGATGAGACCTTGGTGGAAACGTGTACCGGCCTTTGAGCCATCAGATACACCGTTTGCATAACCTTCACGGAAGTCTAGCTTATACTGTACTGGTGTAAGAGCGTTAATGAAGTTTAAGCCAAGTTGTGTTGGCTGAATGTCCTTCTTATCACGTTCATCAGATACTACTACAATGCTTTGGAATACTCTAACTGTGATAGCTGAGTTACCAAGGTGCATGTAGCTGACATAGTGACCAACACTACTGACAGTAATGTAACTACCAATTACGTGGAAGTTATAAACTTGATTTGTTACTGGTAGAGATTGGAATGTATGATCGTGACCAATTAAGATTGCACCTTGATAGTACTGAGGACCATAAATGTTACGTCCGATAAAGATCGAATCACTAGCACTGAGAGCTGAAGTAGCAAGGTCGTTACCGATAGCGACGTTATTGTTACCAGAGAGGTAATTTGTACCTGTACCAGTCTTCAGAGCGTTTGTACCAATTGCAATGTTATAGTTAGAACCAACATAATCAAGTGAGTCGTAACCGATTGCAATGTTGCCAGTTACGTTACCCCTTGTATTACTGAATGCTGAGTAACCAATTGCTGTGTTGTTTGTTGGGTTAGAACCAATTGTGTGAGTACCACTACCGATCAAGGAACCAACGAATGTGTTATTGGAACCACATGTTGCTGTTGCAAGTGCACATGAACCAACGATTGTATTGTTACTACCGTTTGTAAGACCGGATCCAGCAATTGTTCCGATTGTTACGTTGCAGTTACCAATGTTTAAGTTATCAAGAGCACCTAAACCAACTGCTACGTTATTATTTCCAGTTACACTACCATTGTGAGCTACACAAGCACCAAGAGCAACGTTATTAGCACCAGTTGTAAGATTCTTTAAGGACTGATAACCAAGAGCAACGTTGTTACTACCATTTGTAACATTGTTTAATGACTGAAAACCAAAACCAATGTTATAGTTACCAGATACTGTTCCAGCGTTCATTACACTGTAGCCAACACCAACGTTGTAATTACCACTTGTTAAACCACCAAGTGCTTGATAGCCAATAGCAACGTTATTACCACCCGTTACTGCTGCTGCGTGCATTGCGTTTTGTCCGATAGCAACGTTACCACAACCAGTTGTTAGATTTGTAAGAGCACAAGCACCAAGAGCAACGTTGTAACTACCAGATGCTGTAACAGAACTACTATTGATGGCACAAGTACCGATTGCTACGTTTGAGAAACCTTCTGTGATACTTGAACCAGCCTGAAAACCAATACCAACATTGTAGTTACCGGATGTAAGTTTATCGAGAGAGTTTTGACCTACAGCAACGTTACCAGAACCAGTTACATTGCAAAGGTGCATTGCTTGAGCACCGAGAGCAACGTTACCACTACCAGAAATAAGATTCTTACCAGCACTTAGACCGATTGCAACGTTATAGTTACCAGATGTCAGATAAGCAAGAGCATCGTTACCAATACCAACGTTGAATTGTCCACTAACATTAGCGCAGTGCATTACTTGAGCACCGATACCGACGTTGTTTGAACCAGCTGTTGTAATGTTCATTGCTTGGTTACCAATAGCAACGTTGCTTGAACCTGTTGTAATATAACCGAGAGCGTCTTGACCGATAGCAACGTTATTGTTACCAGAAGTACCACCAGCACCAGCACTAGCATTGTGCATTGCATTACGACCGATAGCTACGTTATAAGAACCTGTTGTAATGTTTGAACCGGCATAAGATCCAATACCTACGTTATAACTACCTGTGAATGGAATACCAATGTACGCAGTGTCATAACCAAGAGCGGCCTGACCGATACCGATATTATATGAACCAGTTGTAATATATTTACCAACGTGATTACCAATAAGAATATTGTAGTCCCCAGTAATGGAAGTATAAGCATAATTGGTTATATCAAAAATGTATTTACCCCAGTTAATGCCGTTTGGATTAAGCAAATAATTGTATGCCAAAATTGGATAATAAACATTGAAAGGATGATAAGCTAATGTAAGCCCAGCATCCAAGTTAGCAAAATTGCTATTGATTGTTGCTAGAGAATCACCTATGCACTGTGTTGGAGGTATTGAATTCGTGTATGCCATTTGAAAGTATTTATCTATTTAATTAACAAAATTCGAGTCTCAACTGGTTTAATTATTAAAATCCAATGTCCATCCTAAAACTTGTACATAATTTGTATAAGAATCATCAGTTGGCTTGAGATCGTTGATGTAATATGAGTTGCCTGGTCGTCTAATGAAGAATTGACAGAGCTGACCAGGTTGAAGCCCTTCGAATCCTTTTTCCAGCCTTGGAAATTTTGTTACATTGATATATCCAAATGGTTCAGACTCAACAGTTACTCTAACAGTAGAAGCTGTTGATCTGTCCATTCCGAAGAAAGTACCATTAGCTACTGGTTGACCGCCAAAGTCCCAAGTAACTGTATTTGCTAGACTATACAAACGAGCAGTAGAGGCAACAAATGTTCTGGCAAGATAGTATCTTGGTTCATAATTGATTTTTGTAAAGTTACCACCAATTAAGAGAGAATCAGAAATAGCTTGATCTGAGTAATATAAGAAAGCAGTATTAGAAGGACTTGGTGCTTGTTCAAGATTAATTCTCAAATCAGCTGTTTTACCACTCTTAGCTTGATTTGTTGCTTTAATAACAACACCTACATGTCCTACATTTAAACCATTTACATTATTAAACGCTCCCTGACAATATACATAGCCACCTGGAGCATCGTCTGCTGTTATTGTATAGACAGGGCCATCAAATAGAGGTGTCCAATTACCCTCTAATACAGGAGCTCTTGGTATTGTTACGTCAAATGCTACTACATTAGAATATTTGTTGTATAGAGGACGAGGAGAAGCATAATATTGTTCTGATGTATAATACTCACTAAATGCTCCGCCAACGTAAAGTACATTAGCTGGAGAGTCATAATAAAGAGTATGAACAGGTCCGTTTAGAATTGACTTCCATTGATTGAGATAACGACCCATTGAATCAAATACTGCTAAATTGAGATTATAGTATTGATCAAATGTTTTGATAGCAAACTCTCCACCGATATAGAGATGCTTATTGACTACTAATAGAGAATTAATCCTTACGTTTGGTTGAGTAAAAGAACCATTAACGTTTGAAGTAAAGTTATAATCAACTCTAGGAGGAGAATTGTTATCGCTGAGAATAATCTTAGCAAGTCCCTTTGTGTAGATTGGATCTATACTAGCGGAATCAATAAAGTCGAAATCTCCACCAACAATAAAGCAATTGTTACCATCTTCATCTTGTACATATACAATCGAATTAACAACACCATTTGTGTAGAAATGATATGCTTTACTAACTTCAGTATTAACAATTGCAAGTCCTCTGAGTGTCGTTTCGGGATTATTAAATGAACCACCAATACCAATGTATTTGTTATACTCAGTAATAGTATTGACTGAACCTTCTTCTCCTAGCATTAGTTGATTATACCAAGAAGGAATTACAACACTTCCAGTTCTACCAAGATCAGCTTCCAGAGGAGTAGTACCACTATATGTGTTGAAGATAGCAAACTTGGAAGTAGGAGATGTGAACGAACCACCAACATATACTAAATTACTATTTGTAGAAACAGTAGAAGCATAGAGAGCATTGATCGGTCCGTTGAAGGAAGAAAGAAGACTTTGATTTGTTAAAGAAGCAGCACTATTTGTAGCAAAGATAGTAGAGCTATTTTCTCCTGAAGCAGTCCAGTAAAGAGTTAAAGATGGAGATTTACCGTTTGGAGTTATAGACGTAAAAGTACCAAAAGGCTTATCATACTGTTGAGTGGAAACATACGGAAACACTGTTGTTTCTACATACATATCATCAAACGGAATAGTTCTGTTATCAAGAAGATAACTCTGTGTATCAAAGGATTTAAAGTAAGCAAACGAGTTGTTAACAGCATTCACTTGAACTGGTCTACCTTGTTCATTAATACCAAAACGAGAAACAACACCAGGTCCAGCAGCTTGAATAGGAAATGTTAAGACAGCCTGTTCTAGGCTAGAATAGTTAGCATTAATTGTAATGAGCGAGTCACCAACACAATCGGTGCCAAGAATGGGTTGTATGAGCTTATAATTGCTAACGGACATACAAATTATTTATCGAGAATCTCTAAAACTTCACTGTTTTGAAAGAGCTTTTTCATAATCTCTTCTCTTGAAGCTACTAAAACATTCATGTTATTAGTGACATTACTGGATCCCTTCAGTTGTGCTATTTCTTTTCTTGCCTCAATATCCATCTTTTTTATCTTTTCATCTCTGTCAGCTTTCTTATCAATAAGAACAGTTTTGTTTAAAGTCTCGAGAAGTTTAGAAGTAGCAGACATAACTTCAGCAAGAGCAGCTACATCGTCGGGGTTTTGATTTTGAACAGCATAAGAGGAAACATCTTGAGCTGTTCCTACACCTACATCAATAAGAGCCTTTGATTGTTTGAGAACATATTGCTTAATATCATCTTCACTTAATTCCTTTTCTTCCTTTGCTGCTTCTGTATTAGGAGCTGGAAGTTTAAAGGAAGAAAGTTCGTCTAATAACGTATTGATGTCAGAGTTATCCATCAGAGTTATTTAAGCCTGTTGATCTTTTTGAGAACGCTTGTACTATTTTGATATATGTTTTACGAAGAAAAAGTTACTATTAAGTTTATTAAGAATCATCCAGACGCTATCCTTCCTTCTAAGGCTCATGATGGGGATAACTGTTATGATCTACACTGCTGTGAGAGGACTACAGTGCCAGCCTCTAAGGTAGTAGATGGCATCTTTAAGGTCGGTCAAGCTCTTATTCCAGTAGGCTTAACTGTAGCCTATATCACTCCTGGTTTTGGATTTGCTACAAAGAACAAGTCTGGCCTTTCATTTAAGCATCTTCTACAGAGGGTTGCTGGAGAGATGGATAATGGCTACAGAGGAGACGTAGGAGTAAAGCTTTTGAACTTCTCTGATAAGGACTACGTGTTTGAAGTAGGAGATAAGGTCACTCAGTTTAAGGTCGAGAGAATCTATCCTACTGAGATATTGTTTACTGACACTATTGAAGAAGCAAGCGATGAACGTGGAGAAGGTGGCTTTGGTAGCAGTGGACGCTAATCATGGATTTTAACAATCACTGGGTAGAAAAGTATAGGCCTTCTACTCTTAAGGATATTGTCTTATCAAAGGACGATAGAGAGTTTATTGAATCTTTAGCTTCTAAGCAAGAGATTCCTCATCTTCTCTTTGCTGGCATTCAAGGTACTGGAAAGACTTCTCTTGCTAAGATTCTAGTAAACGATATCCTTGATTGTCAATATCTTTATATCAACGCTTCTGATGAGAATGGTATTGATTCTGTGAGAGGAAAGATCATGGGCTTTGCAAAGACAAAAGCTTTTGATGGCAAACTCAAAGTAATCCTTCTTGATGAAGCTGATGCTCTTACTTTAGAAGGTCAGAAGGCTTTGAGGAATGTAATGGAAGAGTATGCTTCAAACACTAGGTTTATTCTGACTTGCAATTATCTTTTCAAGATTATTCCTCCTCTTCAATCTCGCTGTCAAATCGTCAACCTTATCCCCCCCATAGAAGGGGTTGTACAAAGAGTAGTCGAGATACTCAGAAATGAGAGTGTGACAATACCCCAAGATCAGAAGTCGAATTTGCTTGAACACGTACGAAAGCATTTACCAGACCTCCGAAGGATTGTTAATGATGTTCAAAAGTACTCTTCTAGTGGAACTCTGAACATAAAAAATGATTGCTCTACTCAGTTTGTAGAAGCAATCTTTAACGATATTAGAAACAAAAAAGACATCTTTGCAATACGAAAGACAATCATAGAGAACGAAAAGCAGTTCTCTAATGATTACAGACATCTTTTGAAAGAGATGTTTGAAATAGTCTTTAAAACAGATCTTACTCACGATTGTAAAACAAGCGCTCTGTTAACACTCTCAAAAGGTCTAGAACTAGACGCCTTTGTAGTTGATAAAGAGATAAATTGCTTTACAGCATTACTTAACCTCTACCACAACATTTTCTAACTGGTTCTTGTGGTGCTGGGTTCTCGTAAGGAGCAACAAAAGAAGGAGCTACAGAGAGAGGTTTGTGTTGTTCTACTGATGTAGTTCCATCAGAGCCAACGATTACAGCTGGAGCAACAGCCATTACTGTTACTCCTTCATTTTGACCTCGTTGTACGTTTGAAAGATATTCTGTTATGTTTTCAGATACAAGTGAAGTTAAAGCATATTCAGGAGTTGTGAATACTATTTCATCGTTGCTAGTTATGTAACCAACAAACTTGTCGCCTTTTGGATGTATTTCTATTTTATAGTTGTTCATATTGTTTCTGGGAATGTTATTTTAGGAGTGTCAAACCTATGAAGTTTGACTGCATATATAGTATTTAAGTAAGCGCCGGCTTCAAATACATGATCGACCTTTACTACAAACCATTGACCATATAACTTATGGTTATAATCATCTTTTGGGCAACCTCCTTCTTTATCAATTCCAATAAAAGTTCCAGGATGTCTCATTGAGAGACCTAATGTTTTAAATGTTATACAAGCATTTAAAAATACTCCCGAATAAATTAAATCTAGTAGACCACTTCTATTTCTTAATATATTACTATCTCCATTTAACGAAAAAGCTGGAAATATATTAACCTTGTCTTTGTGTCTATGTAATGTAGGTAAGAATAATCCTTCCTCACTTCCCTGATGCTTTACTTTTTTAATGTAACTTTGAGCAATAGAAGTACGAGCATCTGTTACTTTGTTGTTAGTAAATTCTGTTCTAAATGTTCTTTCTCCAATATTAACAGAATATACTGGTCTCGTTCTTAAATCAGTTGAATTAGCCTCTCCTGACATTTCCACGAAACTATAAGAAATAATTTGTCCGTATTTGGTTGTTTTTAAATCGACATCTGCATTTCCACCATCTTGAGTATAGGGAGCAAGAAATTCTCCTACCTGAACATTAGTATCAGTTAATCGTGTTGTAAAGAAATGCTCATATTGGAGTTTACCTGGGGAATCAGTTCCAGCTTGATCGAAAAAGTATGATAAAGGAGATAGACAAATATTTTCTAAATTTTCAAATCCTGCTCTTTGTGTATATAAAACGCAAAGTTCTCCTACTCCGTTTTCATATTTTTTAGCATCACTAGAATGATGAGAGAAAAGATAATTGATATCATCATTAGCATTCCAATTAGCAGCAGATGTATAAAATATCTTACCTGCTCCTTTGTCCCAAGTTTCTCCTTTTGTATCAACTGTAAACATTGAGTCTCCTATTCCATCAACTTGACCTGTAAGAGCTTTATTGAATACTTCTCCTAATGCTTCTCCAGTGTATAAAACTCCCTGAAGTCCGTTTGCTAAAGAAGGATCAACAGTAGCATCTGGACTTAATGCAGTAGAGTATTCCAAGTTAGCTGTTCTGAGTAAATGATATCTTATATCTCTTAGATATAGTTTAATAGCTTTCATATAGATAGCTAATGAACCATCTAAGCCAGGAATTTCTGGAGTAATATCTTCCATATCATATACTGAAAAGGCATATGAAAGGGCCCACTTTGGTGTATTTTCTAATTGTTTAATACTCAAACCACCAGTATTTGATTCTTCACTTTCAGAAAGATTATCTAACGAAGGTACTGCAGCAAATCTTAAAATATCAAATCCGTCATTTCTAAACTGATATGTTGCTAATGTTTTACCGTTTTGAGCTGCTCCAGCCCCAACAGTATTTGTTGCACTCTCGTTAGCACCGCTACTGCTTGGAGCATCAGTCGGTAAATACAGAATGATAATCGAACCTTCTGTAACCCAATTGTTTAAGTTATCGGATATCTCTAAGCTCATAACAGCTGATGGATTAATGGGATAATGATTTTGACCATTACCTGAATAATCAGCTGAATTATCTAAATACAAATCTACTTTGAACGGTAGATTGTTGTATTTAGTATAGTTGTATTGACCTGAATCAAAAGACATATATTATCTTAATTGAGATATCACTTCTCTAACAACAGCTATACTAGGTATTTTTATTCGTGTACCTGGAATTAATTTTTCCAAAGGATTTAAAATACCATTAACTAATAAAATTAGCCACCAAAGATTAGGACTATTAAGAGTTTTGTATGAAATAAAAGGCCAGGTGTCTCCATATCTTATATGGTAATCGCTAAAGAGATTGGGAGGAAGGTCAGTTGGAAAGGAAATGGTCTGAAGTAAATTATAATAATACATACCATTATCATCAGTGTACATGTTGAACATATTCTCCATGTTTTCTGAATACAATCGATTTAAATCCTTTATGTCATTTTGTTTCATTTTTATATAGTTGTAACTTTGCTTATAGATGAAGGATCATTAGAAACTCTGAATTGATTAATACTAGGCATTGTCATTTCCTGTAAAGTTATATTAAATTGATATGCATCAGGAATAATATAAGAGTTATCAACTAAACGAGTATTACCTAAATTTTCTACAGTAAAATTCGTAACGCACGCTGCATGACAATAATATTGTCCTGGAACGAGAACTCTATAATAAGCAGGAGGAATACCTGTTATTAAATTTTTCTTGTAAAATAAATTTGCATTAGCAAATTGATAATAAAAATCTCTATTCTTTGTCCAGTCCCATTCTCCTACTGTATTGAAAAGAGGAAAGGAAATAACTATCGATCTTTTACCGTGAGCAGCAAAAATAGTTGGTCTATCTTCTGAGTTTAAAACAGGATATCTCGCTTTTAAAGTTAAATCAGTAATTTTACCAGCTAGACCAGCTGCAGCACCAAGTTGACCCATTTTTTTAGCAGTTTCAGATTTACTATATTTGTTTCCTGTAGCCAAGTTAAGAGCATCAGTAGCAGCTTCACCAATAGAAGCTAAAGCTGCTCCAGTGTCATCAATTTTTCTCCATGCTTCAGTTGATAACTCAAAAGTAGTTTTAGTAAAATAAGGCAATTTATAAATATTTCCTGTTGGACGATTTGGCCAAAGTTGATCATATACTTTTAAATCATCTTCGTAATTTGTATCAGCAAGATATGCTGAACCTCCTTTAGCTCCCAAAGCATTAGCATATGTGCTAAATTGATTCATGAGCTCAGATTCGTTTGCAGTTTGCTCGACTAATTCAATATATGGAATATCAGTTCTACCTTTTATTTTAGACAAAGTCCAAGGATATTCATGTGCAATATCATACGGCGCTGAGCTTGAATTTCCTCCAGCAAATTGTTTACCAGTTAAAACTTTACCACTAATTCCCATATCCTGAGGAACAATACCTTTGCTTGTCTTTCCTAAATTTCTTTCAACAGGAGAAGATTGAGAAACATCTGATTTTGCTGACATATAAAATACTTAAGTTATGCTGGTTGTTGACGAGCTGCTTCTATAAAGCTTCTAAAGGCTGGAATGTTTGTTTTTGCTGATTTTGCAAATTCTGCAGATGTACCAGTAAGGTTATTAGGAGGTTGTTGTCCCCCCCGATTGATTACTACAGGTTCTCCTTTACCACTCTGAGCTACGTTGACTCCAAGTTTTTCTAAAGCCTTAGCCAAAGAGTTAAAACCGATAACAAGATTAGCAATATTCATTGTCTGAGATTCAGAGTTCTTTGCAATAACATTAAGAAGTTCGTTTGATTTATCTTGAGTACTGTCGGCTGCATCCTTATGATCTATAGAAGGATTTGTATTAGTAGCTGAAGTTACACTAGAAGAATCTTGCTTAGGAGTTACTTCTTTTCCTGTAGGTGTTGCAGCCGGAGGAGTAACATTGTCAGTTGGTTTATTAATAAGAGAAGGAGAAGGTACTAATGATTTTGGAGTTACTTTAGGGGGAGTTATAGCTGTTTTCTTTTCATCAGCGCCAATTTCAATACCCGTTTCTTTTGCTAGTGTACCGACCTTAGCATCTTTGGCCGTAATAGTCGGTGTAGTATCTTTAAGTGTAACCTCAGGCTTAGCTTGACTCTCTTCTTTCTTTTTATCTTTAAGCATTTGAGTCATTTGATTACCAATCTCAATGGCTTTTACTCTTGCTTCTTCTCTTTCTTTTTCTGGAACATCCTTTTGTAAATTAGCTTTAGATACAAGTTGATTTCTTTGAGAGTCTAATTCATCAAATTTCTTTTGATCATACTTTGGAGCCTCTACATCTTTCTTATCTGTAGATTCCTTTTGTTTTCCTTGAATAAATTCTGTAGCAGCTTTAGTTGTTTCGTCTTTAATCTCACCAAAGCGTTCTTTGATTTTAGGATCAGACTCTGGCTTTACTCCATATACGTCTTCATATACATCTTTTGCTGTAAGTGCAACAGTGGCTGGAATAGCTGTAGCTGCCGAACCTAATCCAGATACAGCCTCAAGCCCAGCACCAACATAGTCTCCTTTAACGAGTCTTCCAAGAGCAAACGCTCCACCAATAGCAGCTCCTAAAAATGGTATTGATTTGCCTCCTGCTTTGAGAACAGCACCAGGAATTCTTTTAGCTATAGATTCAGCAATTTTTGATTTAACTGATTTTAACGCTCCAACAACAGCTGCTCCCTTCGATGTTTTACCTGCAGCTTCAATTGTTTTGCCAGCTATACTTCCTACTTTTTCAGCAGCATACTTTACAGCAACTGCACCCCCTGCACCACCAGCAATACCTCCAGCTACTTGACCAACGATTGCTCCTCCTGTTCCACCAATCATTTCTCCAATCTTGCCACCTACTTCAGTACCAAAATAACCACCAACAAGTCCACCTCCGATACTTCCTCCTATTCCTCCAATTTTTTTAGCTCCTTTAACTGTCGATGACGGCTTAGCTGATTTAGGTTCTTCTACAGCTTTTACAGCTTCAGCTTCTTTAACTGGAGTACCAAGAATTTTACTTTCAGTAATCTGAGGTTTTTCTTGAGCTGAAACAGTTCCAGCTCCTTTTGAAGTTTCTTCGATGGCTTTTGGAGAAGCTCCAGGTACTGGCTTTGCTTCAGCAGCTACTTTGCCCATTTTTTCTGTTTGTGAAGGAGCTGCAGCTTCTCTGATTCCCTCAGCAGCAAGACCTGCTCCAGCTAATGTAGCTATTCCTGCAACTGGTCTTTTTCTAAAAAAACTACCTACGCTTTTTAATTTACTACCAACTCTAGATTTACCTATTTTGTTTGACAAACTTCCAAGTCCGCGACCAATCTTACTTCTTTTGAATTTTGCTCTTGCAAGACGAGCACGACCTTTAAGGGATCTTCTTCTACCTCGGCCTTTCTTTTTTCCGTTTCTTTCATCATCTCCACCCATTAGGTCGTCAAGTAAACCGCCGCCACCTTGACCACCGCCTTGTCCTTCATTTTCTAGAATTTCTTTTTCTAATTTTAAAATTTCTTTAAGAGTTTTAAGAGCTTCTTTAAAGTCTGCAAAGAATTCTTTAAACACAGGACCAATAGCTGCAGGAAGAGCTTTATTAAATTCTCCTAAGCCTTTTGAAGTAAATCCATCAAACAAAGAAAGCTCGTCCTTCTTTTTATCTAAAGGTTTTAAGAAAGACTTTTGACCAGCTGTTTCTTGATTTATAATTTCTTGCTCTCTTTTTCTTTCTTTTTCTGGTTCACTTTCTTTAGAAGATTGAACATCTTTAAGTTTAGTACTGATTAGTTCAAACGGTTTTTTAATAAACTCAAGAAGCTTGCTTCCTTTATCTTCAATTGTAGGAGCAGCCTTTGTTATATTTTCTTTAATATTTCTAATAATACTAGGAGCCTTCTGTATATTCTCTTTGAGCGTTTCCTTGACGTTGTTAAAGATAGTAGAAGACTTTGTTAAGTTTTCTTTGAGGACTTCTTTAACATTATTAATAATACTAGGAGCCTTCTGTACGTTTTCTTTGAGAGTCTCTTTGACGTTATTAATAACACTAGGAGCCTTCTGTACGTTTTCTTTGAGAGTCTCTTTGACGTTATTAAAGATAGTAGAAGACTTTTGTATGTTTTCCTTAAGGACTTCTTTAACATTATTAATGATACTAGGAGCCTTCTGTATATTCTCTTTGAGAGTCTCTTTAACATTATTAAAGATAGTAGAAGACTTTGTTAAATTCTCTTTGAGAGTCTCTTTAACATTATTAAAGATAGTAGAAGACTTTGTTAAATTCTCTTTAAGAGTCTCTTTAACATTATTAAAGATAGTAGAAGACTTTGTTAAATTCTCTTTAAGAGTCTCTTTAACATTATTAATGATACTAGGAGCTTTTTGTATGTTTTCTTTAAGCGTTTCTTTGACGTTGTTAAAGATAGTAGAAGACTTTAAATTCTCTTTAAGCGTTTCCTTGACGTTGTTAAAGATAGTAGAAGACTTTGTTAAATTCTCTTTGAGGACTTCTTTAACATTATTAATAATACTAGGAGCCTTTTGTATATTTTCTTTAAAGTTTTCTCTGATATTATTAATAACACTAGGAGCCTTTTGTATGTTTTCTCTAAGCGTTTCTTTGACGTTATTAATAACAGTAGGAGCTTTTTGTAATCCTTCTTTTATATTTTCTTTTGCAAAATTATATCCAGCTCCTACTTTTTCTTTAACTTTTCCAAAAAACTTAGCAACCATTTCATCGACAGGATTTATTTCTTTTTCTTCCTTTTTTGAAAAGCCACCAGACTCTTTAAGAAGTTTAACAAACTGATCAGCACCGCCTTTAGTAAATCCATCAATCCAAAATGCTTGAGCTCCTGCTGGTATTTCTCGGTCTTCTCTTTCTGTCTTTGAAGTTTCTGTTGGGCTAATTTCTTTTTTCTTTTGATCTTCCTTACTCCACTTTTCAAGCTTCTGATCAATTAATTCAAATGGTCTTTTAATGAACCCCAACGTCTTTTCAAACAATGAAGGACCTTTATCTTCATTAGGCTTTGGTTGAAATCTTGTTGTTATATTGTCACGAACTAATCTAACTCGTTCTTTTAAATTTTCAAACGAAGGGATAGAATCTTTGAGAGCTTTAAATTTACCTTGAAGAGATTCTGATATACCTTTTATGTTTAGATTCTTTTCAAAGTTTTCTTTAATTGTTTTAAGATCGATTTTGCTAATTTTATTTTGTATCCAAGTTGAAAGATCGTTAAATGGCTTATCTAATTTAAGGTCTTTGACTTTCTGTTTAATTTCTCCTTGAATACTCTCTACAGTATTTCTTAAAGAATCCTTAATGTTTATGTTTTTAATCTTCTTTTGAAATTCTTCTTGTACATTTTTAAATGTTACACTTAAAGAATCTTTAATTGATTCAAACGAAAGCTTTAGTTTACTAAAGTCGGGCTTGCCTCCTTCCTTCATCTGAGCAAACATCTTATCCAGATCATCTAACATTTTTTTAGGACCAGTTACAAAGAAAGTTTTTAAATCAAAGCTAGAAGTAAGAGTCTTAAACTGAGAAGCAAAACTTGGTGGAAATTTTTTGAAAAAGTTTTCAAATGTAAAGGCTTCTAAAAAATTACCTTTTGATTCTTCTTTTCCTGCTGGCTTCTTAGCTTTAAGAGCCTCTCCTACCATCGTTGTAAGCTTTGTAATATCGCTAGCAATCGATGGAATATGCTTGACAATAGTCTCTTCTACTTTAGAGTTAAACTTTGAAGAGATACTAGATCCAGATACATCTTCTTTTTCTTCCTTGGATTCTTTTTGCTCTGTTGGCTTTTGAGTAATTGGAGCCTTACTTTCTTTGCGTTCTATGATACTAAGAAGACGCTCTGCTAACATATTAGCAAAGTCGCTAACTGCACTTTCTGGATCTTCAATACCTAGACGTGCAAACACGTCAGAGACAAGCAAGTTTGCAAAATCAGAACTAGAATCTGTAGCTGTATCGGCCATTACGCCAATTACTTATAGAACACCTATCGAATAGAGAACAATGACCCATCAATTGGCACAGATAGACCTTCAGAAACTACTAGAGAATCATCTAATACTTTCTTATATTTTTCAATATATTCAATAACTGAACCAATTAAGCTAGCAGGAAGAGATTCAACAGTTTTAATTCTTGACTTAAAGGTTACAGTAGAAAGATCTAAAACCTTTTCTTGAATTGTTACTGTACGTATAGTCTTAGCTATTTCGTTAATAAACGTATCGCCAAGTACCTTTCTTAACTCTTCAGGAGACTGTACATCCAAATCAATATTTTTATAAAATTCATCATTGAGTTGAGTTTCTACACTGATAAATGGAACTCCGTAAGTGATACTAATCTGTCCAGATGATGCATTCTGAGTCTCAAACAAAGGACCATTAGCTGCAAGTGCTGCATTTAAAGTAGATTTTATCTCATTTAAATCTACTACAACTACACCATCGTCTGTTGATAGCTTAATGTTTGGAGAAATAGATTGAATGCGAGTCTCAAGACAAAATAGCAAACGATCTACGATATCAAGAGAGAAGTTGGTTGGAGTTATTGTTGACTCTCTGATTATTCTTGCAAGTGTGTTATTAAACTGAGCTTGCGTAAGAGGAGAATCTACTACAGTTTTAACTAAGTCTCTAAGCTGACTTGTTGTAAGTTGTTTGAAACTATATGTGGACTTATCACTAAGTGATAAGGAAAACTGATCAACAGCAGCTGAACTTAATAAGTCATAAAATTCTTTGTTTGGAGATTCGCTCATAGAGTTTATTTATAAAATGATTTCGTTTATGTCAACTACTCCATTTCAGCAAATTCATCAGCTGCTTCTCCTTGACCTATTTGTGCTGGGTCTGGTCCTCCATCCGAATTTTGCTTAGCTAAAGTACCTTCTAATTTCTTTACAAAGTAAATATAATCTCCTGGTGTACATTGGTTTATAAAAGAAAGTTCGATATGACCGATATACGAAAGATAGAATAAGTTATCATAAAACGTATCTAAAGACTCACTAAATATTAACTTAGTAAACCAGAGAAGGTTATCTATAGTTGGAATAAAGTTTAGATTCTGTTCTGTGACTCCATATCGTTCTAAAAAGTTTAAGTTAGTAATGTTTGTGACTATTTTTTCAAAGTGCTCAACAAGAGCCATTGTCGCTTTAATGGGAAGTTGTTCTAATATGTCATTTAGTTCTTTATTAGAATTTATTTTAAACGTGTTGTCTTCTATTTTAATTGCTTTAACAAAGTACAAATATTCATCTTCTGTTTTTTCTAATAGTCTAGAAACAGAAGGAGATTCTATTACTGCTGTAATGTTATCAGTGAGTTGTATTGTTTTGTTTACAAACGTATCACAAAAAACCATCAAATCATTATTGATCCAATCGAGTCGTATTTCTACATTCTTTTTCTTTTTGTCATCTGATTTAAGAACAACTACAATTCTATCTCCCATCGAATTCATTCTTAACTGAAGAATGCAAGAGAACAATTCTATTATTGATATAGAATCTATATATTCAAAACTAATACCTGAAAGAGTATTAAGAATGTTTTTTATAGTATCTATAAAGATATAGATATTGGGTTGTTCTCCGTAAATTGAACGAAGTAAGTCTTTGTATAAGTGAACTTTAAGTTCTTCACACGGAAGTACCTTGTCTTCTACATACAAGTTAAAACGCATTGTTTATCTTATACGCTAAACAAGATCCAATCAACCGACAAAAGGATTGCCAGAAGTACTATCAATGCGATAATAGTTATAAATGAACGTAGCTTCTCTTGCTACAGGAGAAGTAACAGGAGCATAATTTTGTTCGGCATTGTTGACTCCAATGCAACAAATGTCTTCAAACGTCATCTTCATTACTACTCCTGGTTTATCATTTTTAGATTTAGTACCCGTAGCATCATTCGTACCTTTAAATGCTCCAAGCTTATAACAATGAGCTGTCGTTCTATATCGGTTCTTGTCACTTTTCCATAACCCAAATGCTCCTGTTGCAATTGCCCAAGGTCTTAAGAAGTTGTCTACAAAAGATACATTTGTATCAAGAAACGTCATTCTTAATTCGGGAAATTGATTTCTTCCCTCCCCTACATACGAACGAATAAAAGAGTTTGATTGAATGTTACCTCCAGGATTTACAACCAACGAGTCACCAGGAAGGTCTATAGAAGAACAAAATACACATCCGTTTGCTTCTTGAAAATCTCTTCCAAGAACTGCTTCTCTAGCAGCTTCAATAGCCCATTCTTGGTTTTCATAGGTAAGAGCTGTATCTATAGTATCCGAGATAGCGCCTAAGTTCTCAAAGATAACAACCCAAAGAGAACCTCTATTAATTGAACCTACTTTTGAACTAATAACCGCATTAAGAAAATGCGGAACGTTATTTTGATATATATCAGACATTATGCTTCTACACCAGGCAGAGCGCTAGCTCCGCCCTGATCTCCTGGTTGAGCGTTCGCACCTTGTTCAGCTGGTAAGGTCTCTACTCCAGCTTCTGGCTTCAATCCTTGAAGAGCTTGAGTCTTAACAAAGTTTAATACATCAGAGAAGATTGTTTCTAACATTGTATTTTCAAACTTCTTTTGGTTCTCTGGATGCTCAACAGGAATTACAGTTACTGAAAAGTCGTCGTCTTCACTAGCTGCATTGTCTTTTTTAGGTCCACCAGCAACTTGAATCTTAATAGGAGGAATTGCTCCATCCTGAAGATCAAGATTTAACTCTTTAACATTGCCTGGTTGATGAATTGTATGAGCAACAATACTCTCTGCATCTCCTTTAAGGTAATCGTTATCAACCAAGGTTTTAATAAGAAGAGTAAGGTTATCCACAAAACTTGATCCAACATACTTGGATCCAGATAAGGAATCCTGTTCGTCCTCTCTCAGAGATATTACAAAGCTCTCATAAACTTGATCGAATTTGCTCATATATTATATTATTTATACAATTTATTCTTTTCTCTCTACCTTTTTGCTTTATATAAAGCCGACTTGACATAAAAATTCTTGTGTTCAGTCGATTGTACATAAAGTCTCGTTGACCTGTCCTGTCGTCTGTTCGAAGATGTAGTTCCAATGAAAAACACCACCAAACTAAACCTAAAGCAAACAATCAGCTTTTTAGAACAAAGTCTCGACTCTTGCTTTAAAAAACATCAAAGCAAAGGCTGTGAGTTTAATGCATCAGTTAATAAGACAGATAAGCTGAGAATTTTTGTTCACTCTCCTTATTCTTATAATGATGAAAAGAACTTTGAATTTCAGCCAATTGTTCAGCTAGTTAATAAGAATAATGATATACGAGAGCAAATTGGTTACGATGATATTAAAGACGCTATAAATGACGTAAATCGTCTTGCTAAACAGGTTACAGTTACCAAGAAAGATTTGATTCAATGTCTAAAATAGAGTTGGCTTGTCCGTCTAAAACTCTGATACTATAGGAACAATCAAACAACACATGAACGTACTCACCTCATCCTCAAACTCAAACTTCACTCGAGCCTCTGATGTCAAGATTCCTGACATCTACAACCGGCGCTTCAAGACCGGCAAGGGAGACCTCGACGAGGTCTTTGGCGGCAATGGCTTTCTGCCTGGCATGACCTTCACCTTGGCGGCCGCTCCTGGCACTGGCAAGACCTCTTTGCTCATTCAGATCCTAGAGCTCTGCGAGCGTCAGGGTAAGAAGACGGCATACATCTCTGGTGAAGAGGGTATTGAGCAGCTTGCTTTCACGGCTCGTCGGCTTGGTGTGACCAAGGTTCCTCTTGCGAACATCACCAATATCGATGAGATCTGTGATTCGATTGCCAAGCACAAGTTTGACTTTGTCGTCATTGATTCTATTCCAGCTCTGATTGGAGATGAGAATCTCAACAGCAAGGAGCTCGAGAACTATATCTCGGACACTATTGTGAAGACTGCAAAGGAGAACGAGTGTGTGATCGGAACGATCCTACACTTCACCAAGA
>Ga0209188_1001199_pt1 | contig 21697 bp, 19 predicted proteins | sample C_130625_EF_Meta_FD_187307 | JGI IMG/M metagenome (GOLD analysis project Ga0209188, IMG submission 187307) | Freshwater microbial communities from Lake Croche, Canada to study carbon cycling - C_130625_EF_MetaG (SPAdes) (version 2) | ecosystem: Environmental > Aquatic > Freshwater > Lake... | reverse complement strand
GTCTTCCCGGACCCCGCACGCTTCCCCTTCTTCACCGGGCGCACCTACACGCCACCCGTCGCCACCGCAGCCGACCTCGCGCGGCTGCTGCGCAGCCTCGATCTCAGCCGCGTCGTCATCGTCCAGCCAAGCGTCTACGGCACCGACAACCGGGCGACGCTGGACGGCATTCGCCAGATAGGATTGCGTCGGGCCCGCGGTGTCGCGGTGATCGGCGCCGATACCACCGGCGCGCGGATGGCCGAATTGCAGGCCGCCGGCATCCGTGGCGTGCGGGTCAATCTTGAGACGGCGGGCGTGGTCGATCCGGCGGCCTCAGCGCAGAAACTGAAGGCCGCGGTCGATCAGGTGGCGCCGCTGGGCTGGCACGTGCAGACCTATACGCGGCTCTCGGTCATCGAGGCGTTGAAGGACCAGCTGATGGCCCTGAAGGTACCGCTGGTGGTCGATCATTTCGGCGGCGCCCGGGGCGAGCTTGGCACCGGCCAGCCGGGCTTTGCCGCACTGGTCGAACTGGTCCGCGCCGGCCGGGCCTATGTGAAGATCTCCGGCGCCTATCGCAGCAGCACCAAGGCGCCGGACTACGCCGAAATGCTGCCCTTCGCCCAGGCGCTGATCGCCGCCAACCCCGATCGCATCGTCTGGGGCAGCGACTGGCCGCATCCCAATACAACGCTCAAGCGCGCGGCACACGAGATCTCCGAGGCCGAACCCATCCAGGACGCCACGCTGCTGAACCAGCTGGCGAAGTGGGCGCCTGATCCGGCAATCCGCAAGAAGATCCTGGTGGATAACCCGGCCCGGCTCTACGGCTTCGGGTGACACGCCCCGGTGCGGCGGGGCGGCGGTCGATAAGGCCGCGGCGCCCGTACGCTCCGCTCCTCGCCCCTTGGGCGAGCAACACTGACCGCGGCGCCAGGGCGTTTTGGCGACGGCAGCACGGGCGGTGGCAGCGCGCCTACGACGTGGCGCACGGGGACGCGCCAATGCCGCCGGCGAAGGAGCTCAGCTCGGCGCCGGCACGCCCGCTTCGGCCAGCGCCAGCGCCTGCCGCTCGGCGAGGCTCGCGGTGCTGTGACCCTCGATCATCTCCATGAACAGCCGGTGCCAGTTCATCTCGCAGCGCAGCCGCAGGAATACCGAGCCGAGCCCCACCGCGGCGCGGTCCATCAGCGGAAACTCACGGGGAATCTTCACTCCGCCGGTGCGTTTCAGCCCCTCATGCACCTGCTGGGCGACCTTGCGGCCATAGGACATATCGTCGGAGTACTGGATCGGCCGAACCTTGTCCTGCACCAGCGGCTCGTAGAGGAAATCGGCCCAGAGGTTGAGGACGTCCATCGTCTCCTTCGAGAGGTTCTGGAAGCCCCAGATCCGATAGGCCTCGGCCGCCTTCTCGTCGTCGCGGTCGCGCACCGCCTCGAACAGCAGAATGACACCACCGACGAAGCTCGGCGGGAAGATACGGACGGTGCCGAAGTCGAAAAGGTTGATGCCCTCCCGGTCTGGCCGCACCTGATAATTGCCAAGATGCGGATCGCCGTGAATGACGCCATAGCGGTAGAACGGCCGGTACCAAGCGCGGAACAGACCTTCGGCGTAGGCCTGCCGTTCCACCATCGGCGGGTCTTCTTCCAGCCGCTTGGCCAGCGCCGAGCCTTCCAGCCAGGTCATGGTCAGCAGCCGTTCGGTGCAATACCCATCGATCGGCCGCGGCACCAGGACGCGCGGCTGATCGCTGAGCATAAGGCCATAAAGCCGCTGATGCGCGGCCTCCCGCAGGTAGTCCAGCTCCTCGCGCAGCCGGTCGCGGAGTTCCTCGAAGACCTCTGAATTATCCAACGACGCATCCATGCGGCGATAGAGCTGCACGCCGATCCGCAATTGGCGAAGATCGGCCTCCACCACGCTCGGCATATCCGGGTATTGCAGCTTGCAGGCGACCTCTGTGCCATCGGGCAGCCGCGCCCGGTGTACCTGCCCGAGCGACGCGGCGGCGGCAGCCGTCTGGCCGAACTCGGCGAACTTCGACTGCCAGGCAGGGCCAAGCTCCGATTGCATGCGCCGACGGACGAAGGGCCAGCCCATGGGCGGCGCATTCGCCTGCAAGGTGGCCAATTGTTCGGCGTATTCCTCGGGTAGGGCATCCGGCACGGTGGAGAGGAATTGTGCCACCTTCATCATCGGGCCCTTCAGTCCGCCCAGTACCTTCTTCAAATCCTCGGCATGCGCTGTCTTGTCGGTCTTGATGCCAAGCATCCGCTCCCCAGCAACGCGGGCGGCGATGCCAGTCACCGCACTGGAGGTACGGACCATCCGCCGCACCTCACCGAACAGGGTGCTTTCGCGTGACCGCTCTGTCATGCCGCCGGCCGCTCCAACTCGTCGATGAAACCAGCGATGACGTCGAGCCCCTGCTGCCAGAAGCGCGGGTCGGACGCATCGAGACCGAAAGGCGCCAGCAGGTCCTTGTGGCGCAGCGTGCCGCCGGCGCGCAGCAGATCGAGGTATTTGCGCTCAAAATCCGGGACCTTGCCGGCGCGGTAGACGTTGTAGAGCGCGTTCACTAGGCAATCCCCGAAGGCATAGGCGTAGACATAGAACGGGCTGTGGACGAAATGCGGGATATAGGCCCAGTAAACCCCGTAATCTTCGGTGAAGTCGAAGGCCGGGCCGAGGCTCTCGCGCTGGACGTCGAGCCAGATTTCAGCGAGTTGTTCACTTGCCAGTTCGCCCTTCCGCCGCGCTTCGTGCAGCAGCGTCTCGAACCGGTAGAAGGCAATCTGCCGCACCACCGTGTTCAGCATATCCTCGACCTTGGCAGCCAACATGGCGCGCCGTCGGCGCGGATCGGTCTCGGCATCGAGCAGGCCGCGGAAGGTCAGCATCTCGCCAAAGACGCTCGCCGTCTCAGCCAGCGTCAGGGGGGTGCCAGAGAGCAGGTAGCCCTGCTCGCCAGCCAACACCTGGTGCACGCCATGGCCGAGTTCATGCGCCAGGGTCATCACATCGCGCGTCTTGCCGTGGTAGTTCAGCAACAAATAAGGATGTGCCGAGGGCACGGTCGGATGGGCGAAGGCGCCGCCCGCCTTGCCTGGGCGCAGCGCGGCATCGACCCAGGGGCGGGCGAAGAAGCGCGCGCCGATGTCGGCCAGGGCGGGTGAAAAGGCACGGTAGCTGTCGAGGACCGTTGTCACCGCCTCCCCCCAGGGGATGTGGCGGTCCTCCTCCTCGGGTAGCGGCGCGTTGCGGTCCCAGTGCTGCAACTTCTCCAGGCCCAACCACTTGGCCTTCAGCGCGTAGTAGCGATGCGATAGGCGCGGGTAGCTGTCGCGCACCGCGGCGACCAGCGCATCGACTACCTCGTCCTCGACCATGTTGCCGCGGTTGCGGGCACTACCCGGGCGCGGATAGCGACGCCAGGCATCATGGATTTCCTTGTCCTTGGCCAGGGTATTGGTGATCAACGAGAACAGCCGCACCCGGCTGCCGAAGGCTTCCGAGACACCCTTGGCAGCCGCCGCGCGAACCGCGCGGTCGGGATCGGAGAATTGATTGAGCGCGGCGGAGACGGTCAGCGCCTCACCGGCCACCGGAACACGCATTTCCGCCAGGGTCTCATCGAATAGCCGGTTCCAGGCGGCACGGCCGCTGACGTCTTTCTCGTGCAGCAGTTTCTCGGCCTCGTCCGAGAGCTGGTGCGGACGAAAGACCCTCAGGTCGCGGAGCCAGGGCCGCCAGCGCTGCAGGTCGCGGCTGCCGGCGATAGTCTTCTCCAGCGCCGCCTCCTCCAGCCGGTTCAGCTCCAGCGTCAAGAACAGCAGATTCGAGGAGATCGTCGTCACCCGCTCCTGCAAGGTCTGGTAGAAGCGGCCATTGGCGGGGTCCTCGGCATTCCCCGAAAAGACCAGCTGGGCGTAGCTCATCGCCCTGCCGAGGATTTCCTCGATCCGCTCATATTCCAAGATTGCGGCGGCCAGCGCCTCGCCCGACAGGCCGGCAAGCTTGCCGGCATAGGTGCCGGCGAAGGCCTTACCGTCCGCCTCGGCACGGTCGAGATCGGCCGTCAGCCGGGGATCATCGGGCGCAGCATAGAGGTCGGAGAGGTCCCAACTCGGCAGTGGCTCATCCGGCGCTGCGCCGGCATCGAGCGGAGGGGCGAAGCAAGGGGGGGGCTGGGGCAGCGGGCTCACGGGATGCATATAGTGCCTGTATCGCGCGGGACCAGCGGCCAATCGGCAATCGCGGCGCGGTGAAGGGGCTTGGGGAGCATGGCCGGCAGCGAAACCTGGACCAGCCTGCCCTGGATGCTGTTGGACCTGGCCCGGCGGCAGCCGGAGCGGCCGATGATCCGTTTTTGGCGGAATGACGCATGGCAGCGCCTGCGCTGGGGCGACTTCGCCCTGGGTGTTGCCCATCTCGCCGCCTGGCTGCGTGCCTCGGGCGTAGCACCCGGTGACCGGGTCCTGCTGGTCGCGGAAAATTGCCCGGAATGGAACATCGCCGATTGCGCCATCATGGCGATCGGCGCCGTCACGGTACCGACCTACACCACCAATACCGTCGCCGATCACGCTCATATCCTCGCCGATAGCGGCGCCCGGGCGGTGATCGTCGGCACGGCCGCGCTGGCCGAACGGCTGCGGGCGGCGGCCGGGCCCGAGGGGCTGGACCTGCTAATGGCCATGGTCCCGACACCCGGCGCCCGCGCCTGGTCAGAGGCCATGGCGCATCCGGCCGATCTGCCGCTGCTGTTGGCCGAGGTGGAGACCATCCCCCCCGGTCGGCTCGCTTGCTTGATCTATACCTCGGGCACCGGCGGCGCGCCCAAAGGGGTGATGCTGCCGCACCGCGCCATGCTGGCGAACCGCGCCGGCGTCGCGGCGCTGATCGAGCGCCTGCAGGTCAGGGGAGAGCCCTATCTCTCCTTCCTGCCGCTCAGCCATTCCTATGAGCATACGGTGGGTGGCGTGCTGCTGCCCTCAATGGGTTTGGAGGTGGTCTATTCGCGCGGCGCCGACCGGCTGGCCGCCGAGTTCCAGGAGATCCGCCCCGCCGTCGTCACTGCCGTCCCGAGACTGTTCGAGGTGCTGCGCGCCCGGCTACTCGCGACGGTCGAGAAGGACTCAGCGCTACGCCAACGACTCTTCGGCCTCGCCCTGGCCTATGGCCGCCGGCGGATCGAAGGGGCGCGGTTTGGCCCTGCTGAGCAGGCACTCGATTGGCTGCTGGATCGGCTGGTGCGCGAGAAGGTACGAGCGCGCTTCGGCGGCAATCTGGCGGCGATCGTCTCTGGCGGGGCGCGGCTCGACCCGGATCTGGGCAGCTTTTTTATCGCGCTCGGCCTGCCGCTGATCCAAGGCTATGGCCAGACCGAAGCCGGGCCGGTCGTCAGCGTCAATCTGCCTTGGGACAATCATCCGCACACCGTCGGCCCGCCTTTGCCCGGAGTCGCAGCACGGATCGCCGCAGATGGCGAGCTGCTGCTCGCCGGCCCGCTGGTCATGGACGGCTACTGGAACAACCCAGCGGCAACCGCGGCGGCCCTTCGCCCCGATGCGGCAGGGGACGCCTGGTTGCATACCGGCGATGTCGGGCGGATCGAAGCTGGGCGGATCGTTATCACCGATCGCAAGCGCGATTTCATCAAGACGCTGGGTGGTGACATGGTGAGCCCGGCGAAGCTGGAAAGCCTGCTGATGGCAGAGCCCGAGATCGCCCAGGCGGTGGTCGCCGGTGAGGGCCAGCCCGGTATTGTTGCCCTGCTAGTCCCGGCCGAGGGGGCGGAGGCAGAGCTCGGGGCAACAATCACACGCGTGAATGCCCGCCTCTCCTCCATCGAGCGCATCCGCCACTGGACTGCGGCGACAACGCCCTTTAGCCAGGAGAACGGGCTGTTGACGCCGACCATGAAGGTGAAGCGCCGTGCCGTGCTGGAACGCTACGCGGCCGAGATCGCCGCGCTCTATCGCCGATAGCGAGCGCGGCTACTTTGCTTCCAGGCGCATGCCGAGCAGCCGCTGCACCGCCGCCGTGCCGCGCCCGTTCGCCTTCTCGACCGCCTCGAAGCTGACGGGCTTTAGGGGCTGCAGGGTCAGCTCCAACGTCAGTGCCTCGCCACGCAGAAAGCGCTGCAGTGGCGGCAGGAGGGAGCCCGCAGCCTTCGCCCCGCCGAGCAAGGCCACCGCATCGGCGACGTAGTCGGCCCGGATCTTCGGCTCTGGCAGGCGTCGGCGCTGCGCCTCCTCAGCGACGATGCGGCGATAGAGCCCGGCATCGGTAAGGCGCAGTCGCAGCGCATCGAGCCGCCAGCCATCGAGATCTATCGCCTCCATGCTCTCCGGCGTCAGGCCGGAGAGGCGGAAGGTCAGGCCCAGCCCACCCACCTCAGCGAGGTCGAGGTCGAAGCGGGTGGATTCCAGCACGCCGCGGGTGCGATCGAAGCTGCCATCGCTCACGGCCTCTCCGGTGATCGCCTCATAGCCGTAGGGGTCCAGCCAGTCGCCGACCGCCGCAGAGCGTTCGATGGTCAGGCCGCGCAACACCAGGTTGGAGCGATCCGTCTCCCCGCGCGTCCAGGAGGAGCGCCAGGACTGCACGCCGAACAGCGTTTTGCCCTGCTGTCCCAGCCGCAGCCCCTCCACCTCGAATAGGAAATCCGCCAGCGGGCGTGGCGGCAGCGTCCGCTCCGCCAGCGCGACGATGGTGCCCGGCAGGTCGAGACCGCTGAGCGTCAGTCGGGCCAGGTTGGCCGTATCGGGATAGAGGTCGGAGGGCTCGGCCGCGGCCTCCAGCCCGGCGATCGCCAGTGTCCCTGGCCGCTCCGGATGGAAGCCCTCCAGCCGCAGCTCCTGCAGCTTCAGGCTCGGCGTACCGGCGGCGACGATGCTGCTGAGCCGCAGGCTGTCCAGCGTCAGCCGCCCGAGACCGCTCCGCTTGGCATCGAAAGCGAGGCCGCGCAGCTCGAACCCGCCGATGCTGATGCGATCGTCATCTGGGGTGATGAGGACAACATCGCGCGCCGTCGCCGCGCCGATGCCGTGCTCGCTCGGCGCGGTTACGATGACCTCCGGCGCTTCGAGCTTGGCACCGGCCGCCGTGGTCAGGCGCAGCCTCTCCAGCCGCAGCGTGCCGCCGTTGGGCACCGCCCTGGCATAGTCCAGCGCGATCTCCGGGCCGAACAGGGCGCGCAATTCGGCAAGGCCCGCCGGTTCGGTCGGCACGGGCGCGGCGGCCGCGGGTGGCGGTGCGGCGGGTGGCGGTGCGGCGGGGGCATCGGCGGCCGGCGCCGTCGCGGTCTGGGCCCAAGCGGGGCCGATGAGCAGGGCGGCCGCCAGCCCCGCCGCCGTGATCCGCCAATGCCGCATCGCCCACCCCATACGCCTAAGGCTCGAGGATCGCCGGCCGGGCCCTTCCCTGCAAGCATCCGTCCGCCCATCTTGCAGGCATGAGCACCCCGCCCAGCAAGCTGCCGGCCAAGCCGGGAAACGCCGCAGTCGCGGATTTCCTGAAGCAGGTTGCCGGCCTGCCGCAAGCCCGACCAGCAGCCGGCCGCCCCGGCCGGCTGCTTTTCGCCATGGATGCCACCGCCTCCCGCCAGCCCAGCTGGGACCGCGCCTGCCATTTGCAGGCGGAGATGTTCGCGGCGACCCGCGATCTTGGCGGCCTGCTCGTGCAGTTGGTTTACTATCGCGGCCATGGCGAATTCGCTGCGACGCCCTTCCTGGCCGATGCTGCTGAGTTGACCCGGCGCATGGCCGGCGTCGCCTGCCTCGGCGGCATGACGCAAATCGGGAAGGTGCTGCGCCATGCCTTGGCCGAGACCCAGCGGGCGCGCGTACAGGCCGTTATATTTGTCGGCGACGCGCTGGAGGAACCGCTCGATCCCCTCTGCGACCTAGCTGGGCAGCTGCGGCTGCACGGCACGCCGCTATTCGCCTTCCAGGAGGGCGTGCAACCAGAGGTCGCCTACGGCTTTCGCCAACTGGCGCAGCTTTCAGGCGGCGCCTATGCGCCTTTCGATGCTGCCTCAGGTGCGGCGCTGCGGGAGCTACTGCGGGCGGTTGCTGTCTTCGCCGCCGGCGGGCGCGCTGCCCTGGCCCGCTTGCCAGGCGCCACGGCGGCGCGAATCGCCGGGCAGCTGCCTGCGCCGGCCAAAGGATGATCGCCTGGTTGGCGCTGGGCGGCCTCGCCCTGCTACTTTCACTCGCGCTATTGCGAGGCTTCGCGACAGCGCCGGTCGCCCAGGTGCGTCGCTTTGGCGCCTGGGGTTTGGCCGCGCTGGGCGGTTTGCTTGTGTTGGCGTTGCTGGTGGCCGGGCGGGCCGGCCAACTGTTCTGGGCGCTGGCCTTTTTCGGGCCGCTCCTGCTGCGCTGGGTGCGGGGGGCGCTGGCGGCCCGGCGCTTTGCCGCATCCGGGCCTGCGGCGGGCGGCGAGAGCGCCGTCGAGACAGCAACCCTCACCATGCGGCTCGATCACCGCAGCGGGACGATGCATGGCACGGTCCGGCAAGGCCAGCAGGCGGGCCGGGAGCTTGCCGAGCTAACGCTGAGCGAGTTGCTGACCTTGTTGGATGAGTGCCGGCGAGGCGACCCGGACAGTGTGCCGCTATTGGAAGCCTGGCTCGACCGCCTGGCGCCGGACTGGCGCGACATGGGTGGAGCGGCCGCCGAACCGCAACCATCCAACCAGGACGGGGCCATGAGCCGGGCCGATGCGCTGGCCGTGCTAGGGCTATCGGAAGGGGCCGATGCAGCGGCGATCCGCGCGGCGCACCGCCGGTTGATGCGCAACGCCCACCCCGACCACGGCGGCAGCGACTGGTTGGCAGCCCGCATCAACGAAGCGCGAGACATTCTGCTGCCGGGCGGCTGATTTCGACAACGTGCGGCGTGGCGCGGCGCCACAGCAATGCCTTCATCGCCTCGTAATTGAATAGGATATCGGGCGAAGGGCTGCGGCTTGCCGGTTGTCGAGGCGCATGGCAAAGCGCCCCGCCGGGCCGACGGGGTCGCTTTTAGCCCGCCGACCGACCGGCAGGAGACGGACGTGCCCGCATTGAAGCCGTTGAAGAAGGCCGTATTGCCCGTGGCCGGGCTTGGGACTCGCTTCCTGCCTGCGACCAAGGCCATGGCCAAGGAGATGCTGCCGGTCGTTGATCGGCCGCTGATCCAATACGCGATCGACGAGGCACGGGCCGCCGGGATCGAGCAATTCTGCCTCATCACCGGCCGCGGCAAGACGATGCTCGTGGAGCATTTCGACGTCGCCTATGAGCTTGAGCGCACCTTGCAGGAGCGCGGCAAGACCGCCGAACTGGCCCAGCTCCGGGCCGAGGCGATGCCGCCCGGCGCGCTGGTCACCGTGCGCCAGCAGGTCCCAATGGGCCTCGGGCATGCTATCTGGTGCGCGCGGCACTTCATCGGCGATGACCCCTTCGCCATCCTGCTGCCGGACGACCTGATGCAATGTGAGGTCTCCTGCACCGCGCAGCTTGCCGCAGCCTATCGTGAGACGGGCGGCAACGTGGTGGCGATCGAGGAAGTGCCGCGAGAGCGGGTGAACCGGTACGGCGTGTTGGATGTGCTGGAGGATAAGGGCAAGCTGGTGTCGGTGAAGGGACTGGTGGAGAAGCCGGCAATCGACCAAGCGCCGTCCAACCTGACGATCATCGGCCGCTATGTGCTGATGCCAGAGGTCCTCGGCCATCTCGCGCGGATGGAGCGCGGCGCGGGAGGCGAAGTGCAGCTGACTGACGCCATGGCGAAACTGATCGGCAGCCAGCCCTTCCACGGGCTGCGGTACGAAGGCCGCCGCTTCGATTGCGGCGACAAGGCGGGCTGGCTGGAGGCGCAGATCGCCTTTGCCCTGGCCCGCCCGGACATGGCCGACGCGGTGCGCGGCTTCTTGCGCAACTATCTCTAGGCGCGGCGCGCACGAGGAGAAGCCCATGCGGATCGCAATGCTCGGGGCGGGCTACGTGGGCTTGGTCTCCGGCGCCTGTTTTGCCGAGTTTGGTACCGAAGTGACGGTCATCGACACCGATGCCAGCAAGATCGCTGCGCTGCATGCAGGCCGCATCCCGATCTACGAGCCGGGTCTCGAATCCCTGGTCGCGGAGAATGTCCGCGACGGGCGGCTGCATTTCACGACCGATCTGGCCGCCGCGGTCGCCGGCGCCGATGCGGTCTTCCTCGCGGTGGGCACGCCAACCCGGCGGGGCGATGGTCATGCCGACCTCTCCTATGTCTACGCGGCGGCCGAGCAGGTGGCCAAGACGGCCGACGGGCCGCTGGTGCTTGTCACCAAATCCACCGTGCCGGTCGGCACGGGACGGGAGGTGATGGCGATCGTGCAGCGAGCGCGGCCCGACCTGTCGATCGAGGTCGCCTCGAACCCGGAATTTCTCCGCGAAGGCAGCGCCATCGGGGATTTCATGCGCCCCGACCGGGTCGTCGTCGGCATCGCCGAGGGCGCGGGCGGCGAGCGGGCGCTAGCCGTTCTGAAGCGACTTTATCGGCCGTTGAACCTGATCGACGTGCCGATCCTCGCCACCCGGATCGAGACGGCGGAGCTGATCAAATACGCCGCCAACGCCTTCCTCGCGACCAAGATCACCTTCATCAACGAGATGGCCGATCTCTGCGAGAAGGTCGGCGCCGATGTGCACGATGTCGCCCGCGGGATGGGGCTGGACGGGCGGATCGGCCGCAAATTCCTGCATGCCGGGCCGGGCTATGGTGGCTCCTGCTTCCCGAAGGACACGCTCGCCCTGGCGCAGACCGCGCAGGATAAGGGCGCACCGGTACGGCTGGTGGAGACCACCATCGCCGTGAACGAGGCGCGTAAGGCAGCGCTTGCCGACCGCCTGCTCACCATGGCCGGCGGCAGTATCGCCGGGCTGACCGTCGCCGTGTTCGGCCTAACCTTCAAGCCAGAGACCGACGACATGCGCGATGCCGCCGCGCTCGTCATGGTGCCCGCCCTGCTGGCGGCAGGCGCCCAGGTGCGGGCCTTCGACCCCGCGGGCATGGCACAGGCCAAGCCGCTGCTGCCCGACGCGGTGCATTACGCGACCGGCGCGCTGGATGCGGCGCAGGGCGCCGATGCGCTGGTCGTGCTGACCGAATGGAATGAGTTCCGCGCCCTGTCGCCCGCCAAGCTGAAGGCGGCCATGCGCGGCGACCTACTGCTCGACCTGCGCAATGTCTATGACCCCGAGGCGATGCGGGCGGCGGGCTTCCGCTATGCCTCGATCGGCCGGCCGTAACCCCCGAGCTTCCGGAGCGCGACCATGTCCGTCTTCCACCACAGCTTCAACGGTACCGTGCTGCGCGAATACGACATCCGCGGCATTGTCGGCAAAACCCTGCAGCCCGAGGACGCCTTCGCGATCGGCCGCTGCTTCGGCTCCATCGTCGTGCGGGGCGGCGGACGCAAGGCCGCGGTCGGCTATGACGGCCGCCTCTCCTCCCCCGATTTGGAACCGCAGCTGGTCGCCGGCCTGCGCGCGTGCGGGCTGGAGGTGATCCGCATTGGCCTTGTCGCGACGCCGATGCTCTATTTCGCCGCCTACGATCAGGCCGCCGATGGCGCGGTGATGGTGACCGGCAGCCACAACCCGCCCGACTACAACGGCTTCAAGATGATGTTGGGCAAGAAGCCCTTCTTCGGCGCGCAGATCCAAGAGATTGGCCGCATGGCGCGCGAGGGCGACGTGGTGCCGGTGGCCGAGGGCAGCGACCGCCATGTCGATATCTCGGAAAGCTATGCCGCGCGGGTGCTGCGGGACTACGACGGCGGGGAGCGGCGGCTGAAGGTGGTGTGGGACCCCGGCAATGGCTCGGGCGCCGAGATCACCAAGGTTCTGGCAAGGCGCCTGCCGGGCGAGCATCTGGTGCTGAACGGCGATGTCGACGGCACCTTCCCGAACCATCACCCCGACCCCACGGTCGCCAAGAACCTGCAGCAGATCATCGCGGCGGTGCGGCATGAAAAGGCAGATCTCGGCATCGCCTTCGACGGCGACGCCGACCGCATCGGCGTGGTCGATGACGAGGGCCATATCCTGTTCGGCGACCAACTGCTGGTGATCCTGGCGCGCGACGTGCTGGCGCAACAGGCAGCAGCCGGCAAGCCCGGCGGCACGATCATCGCCGACGTGAAGGCGTCCCAGGTGTTGTTCGATGAAATCGCCAAGGCGGGCGGCCAGCCCCTGATGTGGAAAACCGGGCATTCCCTGATCAAGGCCAAAATGGCCGAGACCGGCAGCCCCCTGGCCGGGGAGATGTCGGGCCATGTCTTCTTCGCGGATAAATGGTACGGCTTCGACGACGCCCCCTATTCCGCGGTGCGCCTGCTCGGCATCGTCGCGCGCATGGAGGGCAAGCTCTCGGCCGTGCGGGCCGCCCTGCCGCAGGTGATCAACACGCCCGAGCTCCGCTTCGACTGCCCGGAGGAGCGGAAATTCGAAGTGGTCCAGGAGGTCAAAGCCCGCCTCGCCGCCGCCGGCGCCAAGGTGCAGGACGTGGACGGGGTGCGGGTGCTGACCGCCGATGGCTGGTGGCTGCTGCGCGCGTCGAACACCCAGGCCGTGCTGGTCGCGCGCTGCGAGGCGCGGGATACAGCCGGACTCGGCCGGCTGCAGGCCGACCTTGCGGCGCAGCTCGTCGCTTCGGGCTTGGCGGTGCCGGATTTCTCAGGCGAGAATAGCGGTCACTGAGCCCCCGCCCCGCAAGGCCAGGGGCCATGGGGAGACTCGGGAATGCCGATCCGTCGCCGCGCGCTCACCGCGCTTGCCGTGCCCGCGCTGATTGGTCGCGCCAAGGCCGATGATTGGCCGACCAAGCCCATTCGGGTCGTTGTCCCCTTCCCCGCCGGCGGCACCACCGACATGCTGGCTCGGCTCTATGCCCAGCGGCTGACGGAGACGCTGGGCCAGCCGATGCTGGTCGAGAATCGCGGCGGCGGCGGCGGGTCGATCGGCGCCGAGGTGATCGCGAAATCGGCGCCCGACGGCTACAACCTGCTATTCCACAACCTGACCTTCGTCACCACGACCTGCGCGCTGCAGTTCAACAACCGCGCCCCGCACGATATCCAGAAGGACTTCGTCGCTGTCTCGGTCGGCGCCATGGTGCCCTCCATCATTCTCACCCAAGCCAACCACCCTGCGAACAATCTCAGGGAATTCGTGGATTGGGCACGCGGGCGGACGGATGTGTTCTACGGCTCCACGGGCCCCGGCAGCGGCATGAACCTGACCGGCGAGACGTTGAAACGCGATACCGGCATCCAGATGGAGCACGTGCCCTACCGCGGTGCGGCGCCGCTGGTGCAGGAGATGATCGCCGGGCGCATCCAACTGGGCGGCGACCAGATTTCCACGGGGATGATCCATGTCCGGGCGGGCACGCTGAAGGCGCTGGCCACACTTGCGCCGACCCGTGCCCGGGTGCTGCCGGACGTGCCGACGGTGCGGGAGCTCGGCTACCCCAACCTCGAAGCGCAAGGCTGGAACGGCTATTTCGGTGCGGCGGGCACGCCAGCGGCGATCGTCGCGCGGCTGAACCGGGAAGTGACCGCAGCCGCCGCCCTGCCGGAGATCCAGAAGCGCATCCTGGATGCCGGTGGTGAGCCTGGCGGCGGTGGCCCGGCGGAGTTCGCGGCGATGCTGGGCCAGCAGATCCCGCATGTCCGGCAGATGGTGGCGGCGGTCGGCCTAAAGGCGGAGTGAGCCGCTTTCTCTAATACCAACGGTCAAATTTTTGACCGCTGGTATTCGCTTTTTCTGGCCCTCAAGCGCCGGGCGGGGACCTCCGATTTCCTGAGGGGCGCGGCGTTGGCCGCGACGGCTGCGCGGCACGGGCCGCGGCGTCAGTCCGGGTGCTCGGCACGATTCAAAGCCTTGTGCCGTTGGGATAAGGCAGCTTGTTCCCCCTTGGCGCCGCGGCGCGTGACGGGGAACCGCGCCTGGAAGGCTTCGCCCCGGTCGGGCGGCGGAGGAGCCCCGTCAGGCCGCGACCGCCTCAGCATTATTGAAAATCTCGTCATATTCGGCAGTGCGTCGGCGCAGATCGGCGATGATCTCAGCCGGCAGGATGTCTGCATGTTTGCCAACGCAGCCATCGCCGACATGGTTCGGGTGCCAATGGGTCGCTGCGTCCCACTGGGCGCTCGCCGGGCGGTCATCGAAAACGCCGGTTTCGTGCAGAGAGCGGATATAGGCTTTGATCCGGGAGGGTGCATGCGTCTGGGCAACGCTGGCGAGTTGCTCTGGCGTCAGCGCCACGCCGAGATGCCGGGCCATCGCCCGGACCCCGGTGAGGCCGCCAAGGCTCCCCGCCTCATAGCGCAGGACAAGATGGCGCCGCACCGCAAGGGCGCGGGCGCAGGCGGCATAGCTGGCGACCACCCAGCCGGCCGCTTCGACCGGTGGACTGTCGAAGCGGGCGACGAGCGAAGCCGCAGCATCACAGGGATCGCGCAGCGAAATCAGGACAGGGACCTCATGCAGCGCGGCGTAGTTCAGCATCGCGGTATCCGCGTGGTGGGATTTGACCACCAACGTGCCGGCCGCCGGGGGATCGGGCCATTCCGTCCAGCGATAGGCGAAATGCAGCCGGACATCAGGGGCGCCGGCTGCACGCAATAGGGCCATGGCGACATTCACCAGCTAGGTGGAGGCGCTGCTGAACATGCCCACGCCCAGGATGTGCCGTGGAACATCGGACATGAAGCCAAGCCCTTATCGACTGGCGTCAAACCGAACTAATTTCTATCAATAACAAAGATGGTATTAAAACATAAAGCGGATCGAGGCCCCTGCCTCGCCCTGGCCAGTCTTGCCGCCGGCGCCTAGGCTTCGTAGCGACTACCGCCGAAGGAGGTCCCATGGCCGCACCGACCCGCATCCTGCTCTGGGCGGATCAGCCCGCACCGTATGAGGCGGCGATCGCCGCTGCGGGCCTTGGCGGGCGCGTCGCGATCACCACGCTGAAGCGGGCGGAAAAGCCCTCACCGGCCGTGCTTGCGGAGACAGAGGCGATGCTCGCCTGGGGCGCCCCGGCTGGCCTGCTGCCGCAATTCACGAAGCTGCGCTGGGCCCAGGCACTGACTGCGGGGGTTGAGATGTGGCTCGCCCTGCCAGACCTGCCGACCAGTCTCACCCTGACCTGCGCCCGCGGGACGCATGGGGAAAGCATGCCGGAGAATATCCTCGGCGCCGTCTTCTCCATCGCCAAGCCCTTCATGACCATGGCTGAGAGCCAGAAGCGCGGGAAGTGGGAACGGCAGGTGGCGGTGCCGCTCGCCGGTGCCACGCTCGGCATCCTCGGCGTCGGCGCGATTGGCGCAAAGCTCGCCGGCATGGCAAGCGCGGTCGGCATGCGGGTGGTCGGTACGCGGCGCGGTGGTGGCGCCCTGCCCGGCATCGCTGAGATCTTCCCCCCAGAGAAGACCGAAGAGGTTCTCGCCCAATCCGATTACGTCGTGCTGCTGCTGCCAGCAACGCCGGAGACTGAAAATTTCATGAATGCGAGTCGACTGGGGCAGATGAAACCCTCGGCTTGGCTGCTGAATTTCGGCCGGGGCGGGGCGATCGACGACGCCGCGCTGATCGCCGCCATCACCGGCAAGCGGCTCGGCGGCGCGATCCTGGACGTCTTTCGCGAGGAACCTCTGCCGGAAAGCCACCCCTTCTGGACCACGCCAGGCCTCCGGGTGCTGCCACATATGGGCGGCATGCATCCGCGGCGGGACACGGTCGTTGCCCGTCTTTTCGCCGAGAACCTCGCCCGCTTCCTGGATGGGCGGCCGCTGCGCGAAGTGGTGGACCGGGCGCTGGGCTACTAAGACCTAGGCTCACGGAAAACGCCCTGCCGCTGCCGCCATATCGGTGGTAACGTTTTGGGTAGCAGTCGTCGGCTCCGCCGATGGCCCACCCGAAAGGTGGTTCCGCGTGAAGAAAACCCTGTCCTGCCGTCTCGCCGCCCTGCTTGTCCTCGCCGCGCTGCTGGTCGGTCGGCCGGCCACCGCCATCGTCTATCAGGACGCTGCCGCGCAGGCCGCGGGGCTCGGAACCGGGCAGAGCTTCCTCGATGGCGAGGCGATGCTGATCACTCATTTCACCAACGGCGCCTATGGCGGCTGTTCCGGCACATTGCTGCTGGGCGGCAGCTTCTTGCTGACCGCAGCGCATTGCGTCAGCGGCGCGGACGGTACCTGGAGGACCAGTTTCGTTGATGTGACCTTCGCCAGTTCCAGCCAATGGGCCCGGGTCACGGACTACATGGTCTCGCCGCTATGGAGCGGCGATCTGGCCAATGGCGGCGATCTCGCGTTGCTCCGCCTGCCCGCGCCGGTTACGGGGATCGCCGGTTATCCCCTCTATACTGCGGCGTCCGCCCTCGGCGCGGCCGTCACGATTACCGGCTATGGCGATACCGGTTTGGGCGATACCGGCTACCAGGGCGGCACCTTCGGCACGCTGCGCTATGGGCGGAACGCCTATGACCTTTACGATCCCACAGCGCCGGCCATCTATATTTACGATTTTGATCGTTACGGATTTGCCGGCCTGAACGGTAATGGCGCGGTCGGCCCGGATGAGGTGATGATCGCCCCGGGCGATTCCGGCGGCGGCACCCTGCTGACAGTTGGCGGCATCACCTATCTGGTGGGCGTGCACAGCTTCATCTTTTGCCTGAGCACCGGCTGCACGCCGAACAGCAGCTTCGGCCAGTTCGGCGGCGATGTTTCGGTCTTCGCCAACCGGGACTGGCTGCTGGCGGCGATGCCGGAGCCGGCCGGTGCGTTGCTCCTTCTCCCAGCACTAGCCGCGATGGCTCTGCAGCGGCGCCCGCCGCGCGGCTTCCCCTCCGCCGCCGTCGCCGCTATCGGTCGGGCATGAGCGATACCCTGCCCGACCGTCTCTCGATCGATCCCGCCAGCCCCTATTACAACGAGGCGCTGCTGACCCGCGGCATCGGCATCCGCTTCAAGGGGGTCGAGAAGAACAACGTCGAGGAATACTGCGTCAGCGAAGGCTGGGTGCGGGTGTCTGTGGGCAAAACCGTCGACCGTAAGGGTCGGCCACTGACCATGAAGCTGCAGGGTGGCGTCGAGCCCTATTTCCGCGACCCGCCGCCGGCCGAGGGATAGCGCCGCCCGGGCGGCGCCGAAGAAGGGAAACATCATGGACGGCACCGCCAGCCCAGGCAGCAACGACCAGCGCCGGCTGCTCGAAGCGCTCTATGCCGATATGCAGCCACACAGCCTCTATCCGCTGTGGGAAGTGATGGCAGCGCTGGTCACGCCGGTGCCGCGTTCGGCGGCGCAGCCGCATCTCTGGCATTACGGCCCGGCGCGGGACTACCTGTTGCGGGCAGGCGACCTGATTTCCGCCGAACAGGCGGAAAGGCGGGTGCTGATCCTGGAAAATCCCGGTCTGCTTGGCAGCTCCGCGGTGGTGCCTAGCCTCTATGCCGGGCTGCAACTGATCCTACCTGGGGAAATCGCGCCCTGCCATCGCCACACCCAATCCGCGCTCCGCTTCGTCCTGGAAGGCGACGGCGCCTATACCGCAATTGATGGGGAGCGCGCGGTGATGCGCCCCTTCGACTTGATCCTGACGCCCAATTGGCAATGGCATGACCATGGCAATGAGACGGGCCAGCCGATGATCTGGCTCGACGGGCTCGATATCCCCACCGTCCGCTTCTATGAGGCGAGCTTCGCCGAACGCCTCGACCATCCCGCCCAGGCCGAGGCGATCCCGGCCGATGACAGCCTGCGCCGCTACGGCCGCAACCTGCGCCCCTTTCGGGGCAGCGCCGCTGACCGCCGGCCGGCCGGCCAGCCGATGTTCCACTACCCCTATGCCGAATGGCGCGAGAGTCTGCTGGGGCTGGCCGCAGCCGAAGCACCCGATCCGCATCTGGGTCATGCGCTGGAATTCGTGAACCCGGCCGATGGCGGGCCAGTGATGCCGACGATCGCCGCCCAGGTTCGCCATTTGCCCGCGGGCTTTGAGACAGCACCGCGCCGAGCGACCGATGGCGCGGTTTTCGTCGTCGTCGAGGGCCGGGGCACGGCACTTGTCGATGGCCAGGAATTTTCGCTCTCCGAGCGCGACCTGGTGGTGGTACCGAGCTGGTCCGAGCTCCGTCTCAGTGCCACGACGCCGCTGACCCTGTTCGGTTTCTCCGACAAGGCGGCGCAAGAGAAGCTTGGCCTATGGCGAGAGGCGAGGCTGCCGGCCTGAGCGGGGCGCCGGAGCGGCCATGCCGCCCCGGCGCCGTGCACATCAGGCAGCGGCCCCGGCAGCCGACACGCCGGCATCCCCAACAAGGCTGGGCGTTACCGTAATCCGGCGGGATTCGGGCGGCGACTCGGCCCGTTTAGGCAGGGTCACGGTCAGCAGACCCTTGTCGAAGCTGGCCTCTATACCGGCGGAATCGACGCTCTCCGGCAGGCTGAAATCGCGCTCGAATCGGCCATGGCTACGCTCGCTCAGATGCCAGTCGGCACCATTTTCGTCGTGGCTGCGCTTCTTCTCGCCGCGCAAAACCAGCACCCGGCCCTTGAGCGACAGTTCGACATCCCCCTCTGCCATCCCCGGCAGTTCGGCATGGATTCGGTAGCAGCCCTTCTCTTCGCTGACATCGATCGCCGGCCATGTGCCGTTGGTCTGCAGGCCAGGAACCTGGTCCAGCAGGCGGCGTAGCGGCGGGATGCCGCCAGCGAACATGCGCTCGAAGACGCGATCGAACTCACCACGCCAGAGGTTCCAAGGCTCGAGGATTGCCAGACTGACGGGTAGCGGCGCGGCTTTCCTTACCTCGACGGGGGCTTCGGTCATAACGGGTCTCCTCTGCATGGCACCAGGGCCGGCCGGATGCCCGGCGGCCAACCGATGTCCTGGGAGTCTTGCGCCGCAACGCGCCGCGCCGAAGGAGCAACTGCACGCGAACGGCGCAAAGCTTCGCGACGCATCCCGCTCTAGGTCTTCGCCTTGCCCGGCGCACCAAAGGCGGCATTGCCCTCGCCAAGCTTCGGCGCGCCCTGAATGACCGGCGGCCTGGTCCCATCAAAAGAGACCGGCAGGGCGATCCCTTCCAGCCCATAGCCCGGCATCGGCTGCATAATACCAAGCGCGGCCGTCTGCGGATGCGCCTTCACCGCGGCCATGTCGTGGATCGGCGAGCAGGGAATTCCCGCCGTCTCCAGCGCCAGTGTCCAGGCTTCGCTGTCCTTCATCCGCATCGCCTGTTCCAGCAACGGCAGCAAGATCTCACGGTGGGCGATGCGGTCGGCATTGGTGCGGAAGCGCGGATCGGCGCCCCATTCGGGATGGCCGAGGACGTCGCAGAATTTCACGAAGAGCCGATCATTGGCGGCGGCGACGACAATTTCGCCATCGGCCGTATCGAAGGCCTGGAAGACGATCAGCTTCGGATTCCCGGTCCGGTGCCGCGGTGGCTGCCGGCCGCTCTCATTAAAGCCGGCAAAATGCTGTGCCATCCAACCAAGGCCCGTTTCAAAAAGCGAGGTATCGACGACGCAACCCTGCCCGGTGCGCGCACGCAATTGCAGCGCGGCAAGACAACCGAGCGCCGCCCACACGCCGGTGCCGAGGTCGAGCACCTGCATGCCAACCCGGGCGGGCGGCGCCTCGGCCATACCGTTCACGCTGAACATGCCCGCGAAGGCCTGCACGATCGGCTCATAGCCGGGCTTCAAGGCCAGCGGTCCAGTCGCGCCGAAGGCATGCAGCGAACAGTAAATCAATTGCGGGTAGCGGGCGCGCAGCACCTCAGCGCCGAGGCCGAAGCCCGCCAGGGAGCCAGGCCGCATATTCTGCACCAGGATGTCCCGGGTGCCGATGAACTCCACCAGCCAATCGCGTGCGACTTTGTCCTTCAGGTCGACGACGACGCTGCGCTTGTTACGGTTCACCGCGTGGAACGAGGTGGCAATTCCTGCATGGAAAGGGGGACCCCAACCACGGGCGTCGTCGCCCTCCGGACGCTCAATCTTGACAACCTCGGCACCGAGCATGCCCAGGATTTCCGCCCCATAGGGCCCGGCGAGATTCTGCCCGACCTCAACCACTTTGATTCCCGTGAGCGGCAGCATGGCGTTCCCCTGATCGTAAGCCGCAGAAGGGTCGCGCCCGTGACGAAGCCGGTCAAGCGAGGCCGGTTGGCAGCGCTGCGATGCGCGCAACGCAACGCCGGTCGGGGCGAGGATCGACACACACGGGGCGCTCGATGTCCAGCTCAGCAAGACCGTCAGTGATTGGGTCGCCACAAGCAAAACATCGGGTCTAGGTTCAGAGGCTTTCGCCGCACGCGGGCTGTGCGGTGCTCGATCTTGGTCCCAAGAGCGGCGCTTGATACGCGCTCCGGCATCGAAGCGACGCTGAGCGGGGACGACGCGGTCTGGACTGGCTGCTAGTGGTCCGATCCGGACGCTTGGTACCCAAGCGTCGGGTGGGTCGGCCCACCAAATCAATGGCTAGTGCTGCGTTCGCATTCGCTCACGCACCCTGCTCTAACCTTGTGTTGGGTCGCGGGATTCAGCGCCTTCGGCGATTCCGCTTCAGCGCATCCCGCTCTAGGCGATCCAGCCGAGGTAGCCTTTTCTTTACTTCCGCAGCGCAGGCTGGCCCAACAGCGGAGGTAACAACCATGCCCGATGCCCAGGCGCCGACCCAGGCCGCGGTGGCCAATGAGGTCCAGGAGACGCGGCGGCGAATCGCAACGCACCTCGCCGCGCTGCATCACCTCAATCTGGCGTTGGCCCAGGACAGCCGCAACCTGAAATCCTTCACCACCATGGGCCATCCACTCGCCGAGATCGAGATCGCGGCCGAGATGCTAGAGCAGTATATGACCAGCACCGAAGCCTTCCTCGAGAATATGCGCGGCCGTTTCGAGGCGCGGCTCGGCCTGCTGCGACGCGGTGAGCCGCGTGCCGGCACCGATGCCGAGATCGCCCATGGCGGTTTCTGGCTTGCCTATTCCAGACTCTCGGTCGCGCTACGCCGGTTGGGGGGGCAGGGCAGCGCTGCGCTCAGCTGATGGGCGGCAATTGATCCAACCGCTTCATCAGGAAGGCCCGGCAATGCCCGGCCGGATAGTCGGGCAGCTCGCCGAAAACGGCATAGCCGTGGCGTTCGTAGAAGCCGCGCGCCGCAAAGCTGTCCAGCCAAACGCCACGACAGCCGGCGGCCAGGGCCTCAGCCTCCGCCCGGCTCAGCAGCACTGCGCCAAGCCCTGCGCCACGCTGCGCCTCGGCGACGAAGACCGCTTCGATGAACAACCAATCCCAGGCGATCAGCCCGGAGAGGCCAGCCGTCAGCGCCCCCGCAGTGTCGCGGATCGCAAGCCCCAAGCGGCGCGGCGCCCAAGGTCCGATCACCCCGGCATGAAAGGCATGAATGCCCGCCGCAAGTTCGGCGCGAAAGGCGGATGGCGGGTCGCTTTCCACGGTCAGCGCCAGCCCCTCGGGTAACCCCTGCATGACAGCCTCGCCCATTCCAGCCACGGCCGGGCGATGATAGCAGCAGTAGGATGTGCGTCCCCTCCATCCCAGTCTCCCGTCGTTCCTTCCTTGCCCTCGCCGTCACCCCGGCCTGCCCGGCCGGCTTCGGGCTCTGGGAGCCACGGCTGGTGGCGACGCCGCCTGGCATCGT
>Ga0209188_1001189_pt1 | contig 21764 bp, 20 predicted proteins | sample C_130625_EF_Meta_FD_187307 | JGI IMG/M metagenome (GOLD analysis project Ga0209188, IMG submission 187307) | Freshwater microbial communities from Lake Croche, Canada to study carbon cycling - C_130625_EF_MetaG (SPAdes) (version 2) | ecosystem: Environmental > Aquatic > Freshwater > Lake... | reverse complement strand
TGTAAGATATTTAGAATTAACACAGGAAAAAATGGAAATGAATTCTGCTATTTATGAAAGTTTGTTAAAAGAATTATTAAAAAAAATAGAATTTAAACGTACAAAATTAGAAACAGTTAATAATGATTTTTTATTAACCAAGTTTTATATAGAAGAACATATAGGTAGAGAAAAGTTTGATAGTGGGGATATGAAAGAGTTTGTAAGATGGCTTTATAGCAGAGAACTATTCAGTAATACTATCCCCTAACAATACTGATAAAATAAATTAAAATCTTCAAATGTGTAATTGATTTATCAGTAACGTTGCACTTGAAAATAATAAAGGTATACTGCAGTAAAAAAAGTATTTATAGTTTATTGATAATTAATATAAATTCCAGTAACCTACCGCTTTCAGCTAGTGTAAAGTAATATTTTGTTCCGCCGTCTTTACTTAATGTAGATAAGCAGAAGTAATATTAATGGTCTTCTTTCTCAATTTAGTGGTTTTGTTTTTGGCAACCACTTCTTCATTGGCAACCTGAATATTTTGATATTCATCACATAGTAGTTTTTTTATAAATTCAAATACAAATTTTAAAACTCGTTCTGTACAATTTCCCACGATAAGACAACTTCCTGTCCGGAATATCATGAAGGACACCTCTGTATATTTATTATTATCCCCTAGTTCACTCATTTTTTGACCTCTATCCTCACATAAGACCTGACCTCGTTGAACGTTATGGTCAAATTCCAATTCATTGTTAAAATAATATTTGCATTTTACTCCCGGATAACTACATGGGTCAAATGCACTTTCAATCCGGTATTTTTCTCCTCTGAGAATCATATGCAATTTTTCGCGATTAATATAATATCCGCAATTAAAATTTGAATTAATTAGAACATTCTCTTCGGAATCTACATCTAGATATTCTACGGATGTTTCTATAAAAGGTTGAATTGTTTCTAATAACATGCGTTTTACAATAACCAATAATCCAGGATTTAAAATTCCGGGGATTTCTAATTTACCAGTATTAAATACTTTTACGTGAATTTCACGAAAAAGTCCATCGTGTTTAAAACGAAATATAATAGCAAAACAGTTATAGAATGCGTTTTTTACTTTTCCTCTACAATTCATTATATCTTTTTTAGAAATACCCACCGTGATTTTCCGCTCATCTTTAAATTTAATACGTCTCCCTGTTGAATTATCAATTTGTTTTATTATATTTTCTTTATAATATGGAATATTTACCAATTTTTTACAATATTCCTCAAATTCTTCAGGAGTTTTTGAAACTATTTTCATTTGTTTTTTAATAACGCCGTCCATTGCTGAAGTGTATTCCATTACAGGAATATCCCAGAAAATGCGTTGAATATCAACAGATTGATTTAAAAATAGTACCTTTGTTTTAGTAGAAATATAAAGCTCATCACATAATGGTGCGGTCTTATTAGAATCTATATCAAAGGTTACGTTATCAGATTTGTTTAATGGGTCTTTTTTCATAGATGTATTGCAAGAAACCGATGGAAACCCACATGAAACATTATTATTTCCAGTAATAAAATTCATCCATTCGTCATCTACTACAGTAGCCATTAATATAATAATAAATTACGTCTATATAAAGAAAGTCGTATTTCTTTATATTGTTTCAATTTTTTCATTGTCAGATTATACATTTTAGATTAACAATAAAGTAATTTATGCAATATTCTATATTGGAATCGTTGGAGTGCATTACTACTTCTACTACTTTTAAAAAATCTGTGGTTATGATATCCTTTTTTTTACGAATTACATAATGGAAGAAATTTTTTAATATATTCTTTTTATCCATATTATATTGAATACTAATTTCGTTGATATATTTGATTATTTGGTCGTTTTTTTCATTAGAATGTAATAAATGAAATAGTTTTTCTAAGAAAACATCGGTAATTATGTTGACATCCCATAATTTTATATTTTGGTGTAATTGCATAAAATTAATCATACTTCGTATATCAGAGTTATATATTTTTTGTATTTTTTCTATAATTGAATCAGACAAATCCAGGTTCTCATTTACCGCAATGTTGTTAATGAATTTGTAAATATCGGGTTTCGGTAATTGATTAAAACGTATACAAATAAACTCATTTTTTAACGACTCGTCAATTTTACTGATATAATTACATATTAGACAGAACCGCACGTTATAGTTAGAAGATTGAAGTAAATATTTGAGTGCTTGTTGTGCATTTTTTGTCATATAGTCTACCTCATCTAGAATAACAAATTTTAACCCTACATCAAAGAAATTCTTAGATTTTACAAATTGATATATATGATTACGAATAATATCTATTCCACGTTCATCTGATGCGTTTAAATGTATCACTGTTCCTTTATTCTTCTGATTGTATTTGTTTTGATATTCATCTATAATATTAATGATAGTGGTTGTTTTTCCAGTACCGGGTGGACCATAAAATAGCAAGTTGGGAAAGTAATTTTTATCCAGTATATTTTTAAAAATCTTACGGTTAATTGGGTCTAGTACAATATCATCAAATTGAGCTGGTCGGTATTTTTCTACCCAAGGTATACTTTGTTTATTATTATTATTTGAATGATTCATTTCTATAATTATCTTTTCCTTTTTATGTTTATACATTTTTATCTATTTGTTTTTTAATTATACAATGTATGAAAAAATTGATTTTTATTAGAATCTAAAAATCTTGTTATATAACAACAATGAGCGGATATTTAGAAATTGTCTTGGGTCCCATGTTCTCTGGTAAAACTACATATCTTATTAATAAATACAAACAATACATTACCACAAATAAAAAGGTAATGGTAATAAATTACTCAGATGATACTCGTTATCATGATAAATTATTATCTTCACATGACAAAGTTATGATTCCTTGTACTTTTACTAGACAAATCAGTACTATTTTGTCTAATAGTGAATTAACTGAATCAGATATAATTCTAATTAACGAGGGACAATTTTTTGAAGACCTTTATGATTCTGTATTATTTCTAGTAGAAGAATTAAATAAAGAAGTTTATATCTGTGGATTAGATGGCGATTTTAAAAGACAAAAATTTGGAACAATTTTGGACCTTGTTCCGGTCGCAGATAAAATAGTAAAGCTTAATGCAAAATGCGACTACTGTAGAAAACCTGCAATGTTTTCGCATAGAATTACAAACGAAACAGAGCAATTAGTGATTGGTATGAATAATTATATTCCTCTTTGCAGAAGTTGCTACATGTTAGAAAACAAAGCAGGGAACGAAATACCTCTAGATATTTTGTAAATTTATGGTTCAGGCTAGCTGAAAACGGTAGGTTACTGGAATTTATATTAATAAATTATCAATAAACTATAAATACTTTTTTTACTGCAGTATACCTTTATTATTTTAATAAATAATGTTTAAAGAAAAAGGAAGGGGGTAAGGGGGAAACCGTAGGTTTCCCTCTAGTTCAGGCGTTCTACTTGATTTTCAAGGGCAACGTTACCGATAAATCAATTACAACTTTTCTCATTCAAAACGCCCACTTTTTGGGCGTTTTGAATGAGCAAAGGTAACGTTGCCATTTGGGCGTTTTCAACGCAAAATGGTGTAAAAAGGAAGGGGGTAAGGGGGAAACCGTAGGTTTCCCTCTAGGGGAAATACAATTTTATGAAACAATATAAAAAATAATACGGATTGATAACTTATATGAGTTTGGAAGAAGTTGTAAAAAAAAAGCGTGGTAGAAAGAAGAAGGAGGTTCCCGTTATTGTCCCTAACAATATTACGGTTATTATAGAGGATTCAGATGATATTTTAAATACTTTTTCTAATGTAGACAATAACCATACGGTTGTTGAGCAAATAAATAAGAAAAGAGGTAGAAAACCTAAGGGTGGTAAATTAATAGAGAAACCACCTGAACGAAAAGATTTCATTAAACCAGTTACAAATATTATTTTGCATCTTAGATGCTCAATGCATGAAATGAATGACCATAATAATAAAATAAATCAGATGGTTACTGACCCGTTATCTTATAATCCGGGGGTACCTCCCAATATTATGACTTATAACGCTAATAGTAATAGTACTTTTTCAGAATACAAATCAAATGAAATAATGACAAATTGTGAGGACATGGCGACCGAACAAAAAGCATTTGCTTATAACGAATGTACAGATGAAAAAATTATTAATAAAAATGTATGTTCATCTTGTAATTCAAAAATGAATTTGACAGATACTTCCGAAAATGATTATGATGATGATGATATAAATATTAAAGATGTAAATAGTAAATTAAAAAAACTAAAATTACAACTTTATAAGAATTCTAATCCAGATAAAAAATCTGCCTGTTTCTGGTGTACATATGAATATGATAACCCTTCCTGTTATATTCCTAAATATGATATTGACGAACAATTATATGGGTATGGTTCGTTCTGTAGACCGGAGTGTGCCGTAGCTTTTTTGATGAAGGAGGGTATTGACGATTCTACAAAATTTGAACGGTACCATTTATTAAATCAAATCTACAGTAAAATTTATGAATATAAGAAGAATATTAAACCAGCACCCAATCCATATTATTTATTAGATAAATTTTATGGAAATTTGAGTATTCAGGAATATCGTAAATTATTGAAAACCGAACACATGTTACTAGTGATAGATAAACCAATGACAAGAATATTACCTGAGCTTCATGAAGATAGTGAAGATTTTATAATGAATATTTATGGTGGAAAAAGTACTGGACAAACAGGTGTATATAAAGTAAAGAAACAGAGTGAGAAACAAAAAGGACCAAGTAAGAATGTTATAATGAAGGAAAATTTTGGCTTAAACCAATAAGGGTTTTTAACATTGTACAAAGAATATAAAAATATATTTTGTAAATAAAATATATGTTTAGTCAAGATAATGGTATTGTAAGTTGTTTTTTAATGGGAGGACTTGGTAATCAATTATTCCAACTTTTTACTACAATGGCTTATTCTATACGTTACCGTAAAAAATTGGTTCTACCGTATTCTGAAACATTAGAAATCGGAATTAGCCGACCAACTTATTGGGACACTTTTTTAACCTATCTAAAACAATATACTACCTCAAATCCTGAAATAAATAAGGAGTTGGCAGAATTCCCCCAATATAGAGAGCCTCATCATCATTTTAAAGAAATTCCACCTATAAATCATAATGCATCAATATTTGGATATTATCAAAGTTATAAATATTTTGAAGACGAATTTGATAAAATTATGGCATTATTAAACATTCACGAAAAGCAACGTCAAATAACGAAAGAGTATTCCGACTATCTTGATACTAATTTTACTACAATTTCTATGCATTTTAGATTAGGCGACTATAAAGAGAAACAAGAATATCACCCTATTATGCCGTATGAATATTATGAAAATGCGTTGTTTAATATTCTTTTGTATAGAACTTATACGAATCCTTATAAAGTATTATATTTTTGTGAAAAAGAAGATAACAATATTGTATTGGAACATATTAAAAATCTAAAAATTCAGTTTCCACATGTTAAATTTGTGAAAGTTGATGATGAGATTGAGGATTGGAAACAATTATTAATAATGAGCTGTTGTGATAATAACATTATAGCTAATAGTTCTTTTAGCTGGTGGGGTGGTTATTTTAATAAAAATCCTGGCAAATTTGTTTGTTACCCACATATATGGTTTGGACCTAACCTTAAAAATAATATCACCGATGATATGTTCCCCATTTCATGGAATCATATAAAATGGTGAAAAAATAAATAATGTAAAAAATTGAATTGAAGATATTTTATATTATTAATTATAAATTAACTAGGATGTCTACTATGAAAGAAAATTATGCTGCGCTGCTTGATTTACCAATCATCAGAACATTAATCAATAAAAACAGTAAACTGAGACGCGAAAACAAGGCATTGAAATCTCTAATTTATTCTTTGCCCGAATTTCGTTGTGAGTGTAGAAGTAACCATAATAAAACATCAAATTATAATAAAACAGAAGACGTATACATTAAAACCGAAAAGGAAGATTTCATCCCTGTACAATGCGAGACATTAGAGGAGGATGATGAGGTTGTTTACATTCCTCAGGATGAAAACAAAAAGATAAATATTATTTATGAAATTGACGATGACGGTAATTCGGCAAATAATGTCTACACAGATGGTTCTAAGGTAGAGGTAGAGGAAAAGGAGGAGGTAGAGGAGGAAGAGGAGGAGGAAGAGGTGGAGGAAGAAGTAGAAGAGGAGGAAGAGGAGGAGGAAGAGGTAGAGGAAGAGGAGGAGGAAGAGGAAGAGGTGGAGGAGGGAAAGGTTGAGGAGGACGGGGAGGTAGAGGAAGAGGTTGAGGTTGTTACTATTTCAGGAAAATCATATTATACAAACGATAAACAAAACGGTAAGATTTATAAAATTGATGCAGAAGAAGATGTAGGCGATGAGATTGGTGAATTCAAGAATGGTAAGGCAACTTTTCACAAAAAGTAAATTATAGCTTAACGATTCCGATGTTTTCTAGTATATTTATTTAATTTCTTTATTTTTTTACCACCTTTAGCTCTGGTTAATTTTAATTTATCAGGTTTCTTTGTTACGGGTACTTCTTTCTTTTCTTTAATTTGTTTCTTAGGTCCAATCTTTCTTTCTTCTTCCTCTTGCAACATTTTTTCATCTTCTCTTATTTCAATTAATATTTCGGGAGGAGTTATAAAATCTAATAATTCTTTTGTTAGCTCAAATAATAATTTGGTTTTATCATTTTCACCTGTACCTATTCTAATTTTAGGGTCGGAATAATATCTTAAATTAACATCAATAATTTTTCTGAATTTATTGTATTTAAATTTATTCATTTTATTGTTCTCATCTTGTTTTTCTATAGAAGATAAACTTATGTATTCTAACATATCTGCTAGTTTATCATCTAAAAAACGGTACAAATTTTTTTTATTAATATCATATCTTTTTATTCTGAGTTTTAATTTTTTTCTTTCCATTTCATCTAAAAATCCATTAATTACACTTTCATAATTATTTCTTGCGTCAATATCTATGTCATTATAAAAAATATCCTCTTGTTTCCTTTTTCTGGCTAATTCCTCGTCTACTTTTTCACTTTCTAATTCAACATCACCTAATTTTTTAGATGCCATCCTGGTTGGATTGTACAATGGCATTTTTGTAATTTGACCTTTTAACATCTTTTTTATTACTTGTGGTTTTGACTCTTTTATTAATCTTAATAATTCTTCACCTAAATAATCTCCGTAATATGGGCATTTTATTTTGGTCTCATCTTCTGGTTTAACTTCACTTTCTATTAATTCTACATCTACAAATACTTCCAAAGGGTCATTAGACCCTTTATCGTATAATTGCATACCTACGTACAACAAATCATTCAATTTAGTAGAGCTACATTTCGTTTTGTAACAATTCCTTATCTCTTGTAAAGTTGTGGTGATATTGTTTTTTGGGTCTTTTAAAAATGCTTCCAATAAATCATTAGAAGAAACTCCTGCAACTTTAAAACTTTTTTTTTCTCCCCTGTCTTCTTCATTTAATAATTCTCTTCTATAGTCAGGTTGGTTTAAAAAGTCATTTAACCATATCACCTTTTTAAGTGTATATTTTCCACTAGATAAATTTAAGTAAGTGTTATTATGTTGACTCAACGGATTATAAAATAACGTATTCATTTTATCTATTCCTTTCAATAGTTCGTATGAACTGAAATGATTATTTACAACAGGAAACCTAGTTGGTAATAAATATCTAATCATTAACATAACATTATTATTAATGTTTTGTTTCCTAGTGGCAAAATATTTCTCTAATGTCTCTTTATATTGTTCTGCGGATTCATCATCTTTTTTTTTGGGGGTGTATCTTGGTATGAAATCGGTATAATTTCCAAATCTATCCATGAATTTTTCTAACACAAAAAATGTTTTCACAATACTAGGATATGGTAATGCGCTTAATATAGACTCTTCATATTTTACCTGATAAGTGAAGTACGGATATTTAGTAGGTCTAATTTTTTGCTCTATTTTCAAATCCGGGTTATTTAGTGTGCTAAATGTTAAAATATCCTTTTCATAATCATTTGTCCTATTTTTTGAGTCAATTGAACCAGGTATATTTGTTACTAATGTTACTTTTAATTCTACAGGTTTTATTTCTGTTTCTGACATAAATAGTATCTACAATATACAAATATTAAATTTTCATTCCTGTAAATTCCTCTTCTTCTTTAATCAACTGTTGTTCTTTGGCTTTTTTAAGAATATTTTTTGCTTTTTGTATGTCTTCATCAGTAATCTTTTCTGTTTCGTTTTCTAACAGCGAAATATGGTGGTCTCTGAATTCTTCAGATAAAATAAAAAAACTACTTTCTTCATGGAACAAATATTCTGTTATTATTACAAAAATAATGGTTATAATCAATGCTATATAAATATCACGTGTACCCATCCATGCTATGGCGAATACTAATATTTGTCTACTAAAGGTAAACTTAAAATATGATTCTAATGTTTTACTAAGCTTAAAATTAGCAAATTTGGAAACAATATTTAATGTTATAATCATTAATCCAGCAAAAATCTTACTGTTGTTTACTGCTTGAACATTATTGTGTAAATAAATAAGTAGCTGTGTTAAGATATTTTTACTCTGTTTCTGTGCTTTATTTGATTTCCCCATGTTTTATTATAAATTCTAATGATATTATTTTTGGATTGGTATTCATTGATTTCTAAATTTTTCTTCCGCATTTAGTTTCTGTTCAATAATTGAAAAGTCACAATCTTTTAAACAAGGATTACAGAATCCTCTTCTAAATTTTATTTCTGGAAATATATGTTCTGTCATTTCATAGTTTTTTACTTCCAAATCTTTATTCATAAATTTGCCTTTATCACAATGTTCTTTTTTAAACTGTCCTTGAATTTTTTCATTTGAAAATAAAATATCTTTATCAAAATCATTACTGTATAAGTCAACATAATCAATCATCCCTTCTTTTTTAAGTTTTTCCTCTTTTTCTTCGTTTGATAGATAAACATAATCATCTACAGGGTCATTATCTAATGTATCTCCAATATCTACTGAATCTTCAATATCTAATGTATCTACCGTGTCCATGTTTAGCATATTTTCATACACATCTGTTTGATAATAAAAAATAACTAAAGCACAAACAAAAAGACCTACAAATTTATCCATAGATGCATAAAACATGATGATGATGATTGCTAATAATTTTCCTAAAATTGTATTCGTGAACGTAACTAATTCTCTAAAATAGGATAATAACATGAATATTACAATAATTGGGATAAATTGAGCTACCGTATTATGTGTATATTTCATTTTTATTTATATAATACTGTTATTTTATAAAAATTCAAATAAGAAATTAAAGAATTATTGTTAAAAAGGTGTAAAAATAAAATCTATTTATTTTTTAAGTACTCTAAAAAATTAAATTATGTCTTCTTTAGTAACATCTGCATCTACATGGACAAACGATGAAACAATATCTAAAAAAAGACAACCAACTATGAGAAAAACTATTAAATTACGACCCGATTTACAGAGCGCGGGTGAATTAGATTATGATGGAGAATCAGAAAATTTAAGGAAAATGCAACCAACCACGATTGATGAACATAAAGAATCTTTAGAGAAAAGAAATATTAGAGTAAATGATTTACTTGATAAAATGACATCTTCTGAGCCGAGTGGTGATAATAAAATGGGTAATTTTTCGCCAATAGACCCACCTTCATTAAATAGTAAAAAAGATATGGATGAACATACAGAAGCTAAAATATATACATTACCAGTTCCGTCTTATTTACAAGCTATGAACGACAGTAAATCTTCTGTCCAATATAGTGCTAATAATAGTTCATCTACTGGATTAAGTAATTATCAACGTAGTTATGAACCGCCAGCTCAGTTAGCACAGAAACCTTATTATGCAAATATGGGAATTGGAAATGCAATAGGTACGGGTTCAAGCATAGGTGATAATAGAATAATGGAAAAAATAAATTACATGATACATTTACTTGAGGAACAAGGTCATGAACGAACGAATAATATTACAGAAGAATTCATTTTGTATACGTTTTTGGGAGTTTTTATTATTTTTGTGGTAGATTCTTTTTCTAGGTCAGGTAAATATACCCGCTAGTAGGGGGAACCAAGGTTCCTCAATGGCACAATGTGCCATAAGGTTGGATACAGCTATGCTGTTTCAGACCCCTATGACCCCTCCTTTAAATTTATTCAGGGTTATTTTTGTGATTTGATGTTGTTTTTTATTTAGATTCTATAATCCCTTTTTTACTTACACAAACTACAACATCTCCCTTCCACCAAATGTCTCCTACTCCTCGTACACCCATATTCCTTCATCCTCTTCTCCTTTTTCTCCACACACCTCCTGTCCCCATACAGAGACACATACTTCACTCCCCTAAAATACCCCACCAACCTACCTAGACCAAAGACCACATCACTCAGTTCATCCTGAAACTCGTCCCAGTCTTTTACCTCCGACAATTCCACTACCTCGTCCCAAATGTCCTTCAACCTCTTTCCCAAATCCCCCTTCTCATTCCTAACACAACCACAGAATTCAAAATCCATATTGTTGATGACCTATATATCAATTCTTATTTTTCATAAAAAAGATTTCAATTTTTTATGAATTTTTCTAATTACAAAACTGGATTTTTCAATAACTTTTTCCATGTGCTCATTTGTTGTAATGCACCGGATTCCAAAATAAGCGATTTTTTCTTAGAATAATCTGTTACAAATAGACCATGCTCATTATGTTTTAACACCCTATTCTGAAATAAATTAGATGCATCTTCAAACGCATCTTCTACATTTCCTTTTTTTTTATGTATATTATAAATCATACATCTATCAAAATCATAGGCGGTTAATAAATCTGCTTCTCTAACTATATGATATGCACGCTTATATGGTCCTAAATTTGGAAACCCATTTACCTTCACATGTGAATATGACATGGTAGAAATAATAAATTTTACAACATTTATATCTACGGCTGTCATTTTATCGCATAAAAATAACTCAATTTCTCTAATACCTTCATCTTGCTCCATATACTTTTTATCACACATATCATGCAAAATTGCCGATACATAGATTATTTTTTCATGCTGTTTAATAATTGGAAATTTTTCAGCTTCTTCTTCGTATATTTCACTGACGGATCTTAAGACATTCATACTATGTGATAGTCCATGTGATTCGTCAATATTATACTTACTACAACAGAGTAGGACAAAATGAAATAGTTTGTTTAACAAGGACATATTAAATGACGTATTATTGGTTACTCAGGAGATAGTTTTATATTATTTTTCAATTTTTTTAAGTAAATTATTAAAAAATTGAAAGCGTTTTTGAATATTATAATTATGATAATAAAATATCTCCACAGAAAATGCCGCTTTCTCAAGAACAATATGATAACATTGATGAGTTTATCTCTTCAGACCCAAAGGACATGAGCTATCCTGCAATATCAACCGGAGATTTGATATACGGAAAACGGTTATATCATCAAATAAAGGAAACACCTGGACCTTCCTATAATATTTTCGGCTCTGATGGTTGTGGACATCATACATATGCATTATATAAATCAAGTACTGATAAGATTTATGTATTGAGCATTAATATATACTTAGGTAGTGCCGATAATAAACTTAATGTTTCATTTCAATATTTCAAACTCTTAGAAGATGATTCATGGTTTCAGGTCTAACAAAATATCTACAATAAGGCCCATTTGATTTGCATCTAACTCACGGTTTTCGTTTGCATCGCGATTTCTAAAAAACACAATTTCCTTATCTTTCATGAAATTTTTTATTTTTTCTTTATCTGAACTCAAATCCGGTATCATATAGAATCCATTGTTAGGAATATCCTGAAATAATTCGTCCATTTTAATATCAGGCATATTTTTCATTATAAATTTTCCTATGCTCATATCATCTATAATTGAATAATCTATCTTCTCTTTATTTTCTACTATTTTTGATACCACACTTGATGATAACGTAATTGTTGTTCCACTTGAATATTTAACATCTCCCCTAAAACATAGGGCACATGCATATTGAACTGGATTATTTTTTAAATAATCACTAAGTAAATCAAATCTTACTATGGTGCTGATGTTACTACGTATAACATAGTCGTAAACTGATAATTGGTCTTTAAAATATTCAAATGCACTAATTGTCTTCTTTAATATTCCAGGTATATATGTTTCTTTGCCTTTTATGTACAAAATATTATCTTTTACTTTATAATTAGTTTCTAAGTCGGGAGAATAACAATAGTAAAAAGTATCTACATTGGAAAATGTATTATAGTATTTATTAGTAATCTTCTGCATTTTATCATAAGGTCCTCCATTATCTGTTGAATACAAAACCAAATTTAAAATACGAGGATAATTTTTGCTAGTAAATCCATCTACTTTACTTCTAACGTGAAGTACCGAGTATAAAATAACTACTAATAAGATTCCTATAATACATAATCTAAATAGTAATATGTGGAAGGTTAATTTGGCCATGTTTATATTTATTAGATATAATAAACATAAAACATAAAAAGATTATTGTTAAACAAAAATGGATTAGGAGGGATTGATACAGCATAGCTGTATTCAACCTTATGGTACATTGTGCCAATGGTTCCCTGCTATAAAATAAAACATTTTTCCGGCCTTATTGGAGAACTTGGAAAAATCAAATTAAATGTATAATAGGCAGTTTTATTAGTAAAAATTGGGGTGTTACGTTGTCGCCAATAATCTAACAATACTAAATTATCGCTTATCTCTTCTATTAACAACATTTTGTATTTTGTCTTTTTCTTTATTATATTATGTATGGAATGAAGAAATCCCGAATAAAAAAGTGATGGACTATCACAGTTCATTACACTACCAATTAATTGAAGAGTATCCCCTTCAATATCTTCATATTGCATCTTAGCATCCTTAATAAAATAAAATCCATAAATATGTTCTCCATTTTTTAGACAATATACATACAATAAATTCTGTTTTATTAATGATATCAAGTTACCCATATCAGCGACAATAAATATGTCAAAATAATGTTTTGACAATGTTAAGTCCAAATGTGTTTGTTCAAATAAAAAATCGGTTAATTTATCTATGTTTTCTATATCTATATGAGTGATATGAAAGTGTGGGGGTAGTGGTGGAAAATTCAAATTACGTAGATAAAATACATAGGTATTATATTCAGTAAGTGGTATTACGCCATCAAACAAGTCTATTTCTTTTTTAATAAGAGAACAATTAATGATAGGATTCTGGAGTCGTTGGTTATATTCATGGGTCTGTAATAATTGGCGATTTATCTTTTTTTGGTCAAGTTCTCTTTTTGCACAAATAATATCTATGTAATATATTTGGGTTTCAGTATATGTATTTTGATTTATAGATTCTCTGAAGTAAATTTTCATAGGTTTGGAGAGAACATATCCGATTGGTTTTAAATTTGTGATGATTTTCTCGTATTGTTCAATAAATGTTGAGTCAATATTTTTATCAATGAGTTCATATTTTTTTTCGTTATAAATAGATAAAAAAGCGGGCTCATTAGTGCCCGTAAATTGGGCATCTAAATCATTTTCTAGTATCGTAAATAAAATTCGGTCATTTAAAATGTAATTAGATTGTAACAGATTACATACGTCTTTTCGTTGCTCACTAGTTGATTCTAAATAGGGTATGGTTTTTATTTGATGAAACTCGCAAAATTTGGTTTTCATTGGTCTGTATTTATATATATAAAATGGTGTTTGGTAGAAAAAACGCCAATAATCATACGAGTGGAAAACTGGTTGATTATTCCAAAAAGGAAAGGCGATTTTTATATAGGCATACATTGTTAAAAAGGTAATTGTAATTACTATTAAAATATATTCAATCATAGATATTTGATTTAATATATTTTGAGAAGGGAACCTTATACATATTTTATTAAACATTCTTGTTTAACCAATTCTTTTGGTTCATCTAGGTCATATACATAATATGCACCATATGTATAAGGCATATAACCCTGGATATTTAAAATGCTCTTTGATTTTGCATATTTATCTAGTTCAATACCTTTTACCTGTGGGTCAAAATAATATACTACATCATTATATTTATAAGCAACAACTGCGTGATGAAAATAATGTTTGTTGTATCTTGCAAAACTAATCGAAAATATAGTTGCATGGTTATTTTCTAATCGTTTATTAAAAAAACCTTCTGCTTCCTTTTTAAAAACTTTTTTATCAAATTTATTTGTACTTTTATTTCTTATTGTATTAGCTTGTTGAAAGTACATTTCTTGCTCACTGAGGCCAAAACTTGAAGTAATATATTTAATTATTTCTTTTGGAATTACTCCTGTTTTACCATTTAAATTAATGTCTCTGGCATTTTTTTTTGCGGTCTCAACGTTAATTAATCCTAGTGAAAACAATGATTGAAAAAAACAATCAACTTTTGGAGTTGCACTACTCAAATTTACATAATTATCAAATTGGTCTGGAGTTTCAAAAGATACTTGAAATAATGCGGTTCTGCTTTTATCTGGATCTCTATCTAACAACACTGGTAAATTTTTAAAATATTTATTTGCATATTTTGTTCTTGGTGTAGGTTCACTATTTCTTGGTGTAGGTTCACTATTTCTTGGAGTAGGTTCACTATTTCTTGGAGTAGGTTCACTGCTTTTGCTAGTATGTTTTAATGACACACTTTCTCCACCTTTTGATTTTTTAGTATAATTTGAACCAGATTTTTTATTTATTGTTCCTAAATTTTTGTCATGGTAACCTCTGTATTTATTTTTCTGAGTCAAATTTACACCTTTCATTATTTTCTATTAGTTTGTTGTTAGTTTATTATATAACAACAAAAAATCTTTATGTCAACGGTATGCTTTACAATGTAATAATGTTCTAATGTTCTAATGTTCTAATGTTCTAATGTTCTAATGTTCTATGTTCATATTCTTTGTTAATATACGTTTGCAACATGACTCTACTAATAATCCATTTGCGTATATTCCAAAATTTAATAATTCATTATCGCTTTCCAATGCGAGATGATAAATGTTGAAGTCACCTGAATTTTCATATGGAACTGCTTTATTGTTTACGACTGAAAGCAACCTGTATTTGTCATCTGTCTTATGGAAAATCTTCCAATACTTTTCCGTCGCCTCTTTTTGTTCTTCACTTAATTCGTCAACTAATATAGAATGTCCACCGGTAATTACCAAATCTTCACTAACCTCGGGGTAATTTTCTTGAGTGTATTTGTAAAGCTTATCTTTTGTACGCTCACTATTACCCGAATTATTAATAATACTGCTTCCTATTACCTCAACCTTTTTGTAACCATGAAGATAAGTTTTTACTAAATCACCTACTTTAATATGTTGAATAGGAATATACTTTTCTTCATTATCTACTAGGCATAGAATCTTAGAATCTTCTTTAAAGCATATAACGTTTACATTTATAGTAGCAACTGTTTCTTCCGTCGTATTATTGTAAACAGTTAATGATAAGTCACCTTCATCGGGAAGATTTACGTGTCTAAACACATATTGGTTTGTAAATTGGTAAACATTATCAACACCATAACCGCCATAAAAAGTATCAGTATTGTCTATTGCCAAACCAGTAGCAACTACATTAGGTACTGAGAAAGAAGTGGATGCAACAGGTAATGATGGGTTTGGTGCAGTTCTAACTAATACCGAACTATTATCTAAATAATATTGGCTTCTAGTTGCGAGGTCGTTAAAACCAAGTTTATAAATATTACTTTCGTATGTAGTATCTGAGTTTACAGTATGATTAAGAGATACCAATGAATATAAATTTTGTGAAGCGTCCATAACTAATCCATTTATGATATCGGGATAATCAGGGACAAGTGGCAATTTATACAATTCAGTACAATGTCTTATATTTTGTTCATCTATGGTTACTTTGTAAATGTAATTATAATCAGGATGCTCAACAGTAAAGTAAATTGTTCCGTCTGTTTTATCTATTGTTAAATGTTTCATATGCATAGCGCCATCTGGGTCGGTATTGCTTTGTTTTAAATCATCAAGTCCAATACTAGCCCACCAAGGCATTCTGTCATCATTGTCATAAATAGTATTAAATCCAAAATTATCATAAATATTGACATTAGTACTATTCCATGGTTTTGTTGTTCCAATTGCTAATTCGTAAACTTGGTTATCTATTTTGTAAACATAATTCCAAGCACCATGTGTGTTATCGTAGTTGGCGTTGTATCCATCTTGCCCATCAACAAGATTATATGGTTCGCTCGGATATGAATCTACTACCCAACTTCCAATCCAATTTTCTTTTCTAATGTAATCATCATAATTTGTGCCTTTATTAGCACTAGTGGATGCATACATCCAATTCCAATTCCAATTATTTTTATTATAAGTTCCATATCCTTCAGTGTCTCCTCTGTAATAGAGAACAGGACTACCATCTGAACTAAATACATTTTCATTAGATGGAATTGTTTCATTTAATACTAGAGCAGCAGAAGTGTCATAAACACCCTTAAAATACTGCTTTGCTAAAATATCATATTGAAATGCTTTATCTTTTAAATAATACCTGGCGTCATAAACAATTTCTAATTGGGTTCTTGATGTACCTTTTAGCGGAAAGCGTGTTACCATATAATTCCATTGTGCCATGTACAAATAATTATTTTGAACGACTAAATCGTAAGGACCATCTATAAGTATACCATTGTCATTGGTGTTATCAATCCAATAATTATTGCTTCCTAATTTAAAATCATCATATGCTCCAGTAGAATTGAGTTTATAAATTCCAGGCCCATTAACTAAAGAAACATATACATTACCACTATTGTCTATTTCTATTCCGGCGGGGTTAATGAAATCTTCTTCTGAAAAAATAACGGGTGTTGCTGAAAAGTCACTGCACGATATTGTATGTATCTTTTTGTTTTTAAAAAAGTAAATTTTATCATACGACAAGTCGTAGGCAAATGTATTTCCTCCATAAACATCATAAGTGCTAGATAATATATTGATTGAGCTAAACAAATCTGATTTTTGTTCGCCGTTATATCTTATGCTATATTGATATCCGCCATTAGAAATACTGCCAACGGGAGGAAACGCAGAATCATAGTAAACTATATTTCCGCTCTGCTCTTTTATCAAAGGGTCGGGGATAGTAGTAACGCTACTTGGCATTATATTTTATAAATAGAAAATAATAATTTGTAAATTTCAATTTACAGATTTGAACGCATTGTCTCACATGGTTCTCTCTAATACATACAAATATTGATTTTCGTCACCATTAATACGGTCCATGGCAGTTTTCGCATGTACAATAAATCCCGAACGTTTTGCCATATCTAATATTTCATCTATAGATTCTATCGTTAATACTTGTTCATTACGTCTTATATTTTTACTTTTATTATCAGTAAATATTTGTGTAAAAACCACTGTTTTTTTTTCATCTTTAGATGAAAAATCATACTTCTCCTCATATTTACAATCTTCAAATACTACTGATTCGCTTGTTTTACGAATATTTTTATGTTCGTTGGTTTCAGATTCTGGCATAATATTATCATACAGAGTTGTAATTCCTTGGTTCTTCAAATATTTTTTTGTACTAAATTTATCACGGTTCACTAAATGAATAATTAAATATGAATTGGGTTTCATCCAATAGTAACAATTACTAAAGAATTGTGATTTATTAGGAATCTCATAAATAGTCATGTTTAAACATAAAACATGTGTAAATGTTCCGTTTTCATAATTCATAGGATCTAATACGTCGCCACCCTGAATAATAATATTTGGATGGGTTTTTTCGGCATATTCTACCATTGCTTCTGATTTATCTATTCCGTATGCTGCATAACCTGAATTTGTTAGTTCATCCAAGACACAACCTGTACCAGAGCCGACATCTAAAAATACACTATTTAATGTACTAGGTTCCGTCATTTTTACTATTTGGAAAAGTTCCCGTTGACATATTTTATTCCGATTATTCACACCATCATACATCTCTGCATAAAACTTATCATATATTTCTTGGTTTTGCTTCTGTACATAGGGGTGTTCTTGTTGGAATCCCTCTTTCGCATTGTTTTTCTTAGAATAAGGAGATTCGGATAGTCTGTACAAATAAAAAGATAATAAAACAATCGCTAAAAATAATAATAACTGTAAAACAGCTAGGTTAGGATTTGTAGAGGTTATAATATTAGATAAGTATTTCAACATATATAATAATATTATATATATTTACAATTAATTTACATTTTTATTATTCCATATTTCGTAATTGCGTTCTCGTATGATTAAAGAATCTGTCATTTCCAATATTCGTACCTTTAACATTCGGATGTGCTGATTGGTCAAATTGTTGCTTTTGGAAAAGGGAAGGATGTGGTTGTGGGTCATTCAGACTACCCTTTGTAACTTGAGGATTATATAATTCACTTTTACTGGATGGTATGTATACATTCTGGTCGCATCCTTTTTGTAAAGCAAAAACTTGATTTCTTAAGATGGTTTCTGTGTCAACATGGTTAAAAAAGCCCGATGGAGGAGCACGTTGAGACCCTGGATTAAAATTAATAGATTGATTATAATCTATATAGGGAATTACTGGTTCATTTAATGGCTTTCTACGATTAATAATAGGAAACAATGCATATTTGGTTGGAACAGACCGGGGGTCAAAATTAGGCTGTAAAGGAGAATCTGGAAAATGTCTTGTACTTAATCTAGTATTCAATTCATCTACTCTTTGATTTTGTCCATAATAAACACCTTCTGGTACACCATAAATTTTATCATTATCTAATATATTCATTTCTATAAGTTATATAGTATAAATATAAAAAAAGTATTTTATAATTCTATTATATATTAAATTATAAATGCTTTTGGGTGGAAGTTTACAATCCGATAAATCATTTAAGAAAATTTTAAGCATAGGATACGAATTTGAGACAAGTGGAATTTCTAAACTATGCTTACATAGTAATAGGAAAACTTTTATTAATTCCGATTTAGCATTGAGAACATTAGATGAAAAATTAGAAAGAAAAAGTGCTAAAATAGTTGATAATAATTATATTTCAGTAGGAATACCTATTGGAACAGATATTGGTAGAGTAGATAGTGTAGAATCAGTAGAAGCAGTAGAAGCCTTAGAAGAAGATCCCGATTTCAGTGAAATGGAAGAGGAAGAACGAGAATATTGGATGGAAGAATATAAAAAAGATAAAGAGGAAAAAGAACGTCTTAAAAAAGAGAAAAAATATGCAAAAAAAGAGAACGAGAGTTTTTTAGATTACTTTTACGAGAACCGTAAGACGGATAATAAAAAGGTTATTAAATTTCAAATTACCAACGACCTAGGTAAAAGCGATTTTGAAGACATGATTAAAGAACATTGTCAAGGTTTAACAATACCTAAAAATGATATGTTTTTCTTTAAGACCAATTCTGGTAAAATATTTGACATCAAGTTTACGGAAGATATTGCCAGTAATGAGTTTTGCGAATCATTTTCTAACGTAGAATATGTAATTACTTATTTTAGTCCTAAAAAGGATAATGCAAATATTATTCTAGATACATTTGTTGATGCATGTAGTAGAATAGTTGACCATTTATCAAACGTTCAAAAAATCAAAGGTAAATTGTTGATTTATAAAGATGATTCTAAGAAAGAGCTCACAACTATAGGGAAAATAAAAGATAACAGGTGTCTCTATCATAAACCCAATACCAATCTTTTTTACATGGATATTTACGATGATAGTGAAACTGTTAAATTACAAAATTTATCTCATATTCACTTTATCCCACAAATGACGTTTAAAACCAAGGCCGAAGATACATTAGATGTTATAAAAGAAATAGTAAATTCTGATGATAACTATACATATAATTCAACATTGATTAATTACATGGAATTGGAGTCTGAAACGGTAGCTTCTGTAGAAGGAATTGTTGATGAATTAATAGAGAATTTTAATCAAGATGCAAAAAAAAAAATAGATATTACGACTTTGTCTGGGAAAAGAATAAAATTATATATGTTTCTCATTTACTATAAATTATATCAATTTATAGATAATCATGTTTCTATCTTTAATAAGACTACCTATTTAAAGGATTATTTAACTTTTTCATCTAGACATTCTAACTTTATATTGTATTCGCGAATAAAAGCTATTTTAGAAGAAGATTATGATGTTAAAGAGGTAAATTTGGTTTTTTCTTTGTTTTATGATTCTGTTATTTTAGAGAAACTTTATCAGCGTGATGAAGATGCGGAAATTGAGGAAGATGATTATGATGAAGATGGTAATTATAAATATGATTTTGATGCTTTTGAAAAGGAATTACCAGAGTCTGACCCTAATTTTGGAAACCCCCTATTTTCTATTAGTTCTTATTTTCAACATTTTGAAAAAAAAAAGATTGATTGGTTACGGGTATCGGAATGGGATATTTTCTCTACGACTTTTGTTTTAAAAGGGGATGAGGTTTTATTAGAAAATCGCTTCTTTGCTGCGGAAATGATTTTGTATTTGCAAAACACAGTTGACCCACGTTTATCTATGGGAAACGAATACACTAAAAATAAAATGTTAACTTTACGCGAACTAGATAAAATAGTGAACAAACTTTATGGTCCTAAAATTAAAAACATGATGAATTTGGAGAAAAATCCATTGAAGAATAAATTAACCTTAAAATGTAAATCCGGATACCATCGTAATCTAGACTTTGAATGTATAAGTAACAATAAAGCAAAAACTCTTAAGAAAGCCAAAACTTCAAAGACCGTTAAGACAGTGAAAACCAGTACGAGTAAAAAATCTTCTTCTAAGAAACTATAATTATAATGTATCTAAAAACAAAATTATAATTATAGATAAATGCCTGATATCACGTTTTCTACTTGTTGGTATCTTTTTAAAGCTAAATTTGATGTATCTACTTATTTACATTGGATAGATAATATGTTATCTAATGTGAACACATATAACTTAGTTGTATATTGTGATGTTCAAAGTTACCAATACTTGGAGAAATATAGAGAAAATCCCAGGATTATGCTCATTTTAAAACCCCATAATCAATTCTATACTTATAAATATCATGATGATTGGATAACGAATCATGAAAAGAATCTGTTATTGAAAGATAAAGTTGATTGGAAACTAAACATGTTGTGGTCAGAGAAGGTTTTTTTTGTTAATGAAACTATGGTAAATAATTATTTTGATAGCGAATATTATGGTTGGTGTGATATTGGTTATTTTCGTGGGCGGCCGAATGATATGACTTCCGAAGAGTTGCGATTATGGCCTAGTCCTAATAAAATTTACGGACTTGACCCTGAGAAGATATATTATGCGTGTATCAATAATGACAAAGACTATATGAAAATGATGATGTATATAATTAATGATAAAAATTCTGTTGGTTTACCTGATGTACCTATCCCGGCACATCAACTATCCATTGCTGG
>Ga0209188_1001185_pt1 | contig 21811 bp, 20 predicted proteins | sample C_130625_EF_Meta_FD_187307 | JGI IMG/M metagenome (GOLD analysis project Ga0209188, IMG submission 187307) | Freshwater microbial communities from Lake Croche, Canada to study carbon cycling - C_130625_EF_MetaG (SPAdes) (version 2) | ecosystem: Environmental > Aquatic > Freshwater > Lake... | reverse complement strand
CGCCGTGATGATGTCAATGGTGTACTGGCGTGGATGTCTCAACAAACTTGGGTGGACTCGCGCAAGACCGCTTTGCTCGGTTGGTCGCATGGGGGCAGCGCAGTGCTTGCCGCTACCGACAAACGAGTGCTCAGTGTGCAAAACAGAATTCTGCAGCCCGATGTGGCCATTGCCTTTTATCCAGGTTGCGCTGAAGCGCTTCAGAGTGGCTATGAACCCAATGTAGAACTCATGATGCTGTTGGCTGAACTAGACGATTGGACGCCACCCGGGCCGTGCTTGGCGTTGGCCAATCGTGTTCAAGCCAAGGTGAATGTGTATGCCAAAAGCTATCACGACTTTGACAATCCCGTGGGTTCCGTGAAGCTCAGAACCGACGTGCCCAACGGCCTTAACCCAGGCCAAGGCGTTCATGTAGGCCGCAACCCCGAAACCGGCCCTCAAGCTTGGAAAGATGTGACGGACTTCCTAGCTCAACGTTGGGCTTCAAAATGAATGGGGTCAAATAAATGGGGTCAGATGAACATTAATTTTTTGTGATTTAGGCGATCTATTGGTCAAGTAAATTAATGTTCATCTGACCCCATTTATTTGACCCCATTTATTTAAGTTAAGTGAATTTGCCCTGTCGAAGAAACTTGGCATTGCTTTTGCTATGTCTTATGCGATTGACTGATTTCTTGACATTCAATTTGTATTGAACTACTCAGAACCTGGTTTTAAGAGACAGTCAATCACCTAATTTTTAACGTTCACATTGAGGTGCAGGCAGCGGTATTTACAAACTTTTGAAAAAAGGGGGGTGTCATGGATTCTTCACTTTCAGTGCAAATTAACGGCAACTCACGACAGTGGGGTGGCCAATATTCGTCTCAGGGGGATGCCCAAAACAGGCGTCGCCAAAAGTTTGTCTTGCTGATGAATTGTTTGAAAGCAGGTGAATTAGAAGGTGCGAGACAAGCCTTTACCGCTTTGATCAATGCCGAGCCCGCCATCGCCACTGACCCTGGTTTGACCCAAATAGGCGCTGCCTTGCAAAGCAGCAACCTGTATTCGGCCTTGCATTTTGCCGCTCAATTAGAAAGCCGCAATTGGCAGATTCAAGCCAAGCCTTGGGTTCACCCTCTCAATCAGAATGACCCCAACAAGCCCAACCCCAAAGTGATTGGCACACATCCACGAATTGATTTTTCTGCCTGAAAAATAGCTGGGGTCAAATAAATGGGGTCAAAATAAATGGGGTCAGATGAACATTAATTTACTCAGCCGATAGATCGCTTGAATCACAAAAAATTAATGTTCATCTGACCCCATTTATTTGCCCCCATTTATTTGTTGGATCAATCCAATTTGATGCCAGCCTCTTTCACCACCTTGCCCCACTTGTCTAGCTCGCTCACCATGAGTGAGGACAGGGCCTCTGGTGTTGACAGGCTCACTTCCACGCCAGCATCGAACATGGCTTTTTGGGTTTCTGACGAGTTCATGATCTTGGCAATGTCTGCGTTCAGCCTGTTCACAATGTGCGCTGGCGTGCCCGCGGGTGCCAGCAAAGCCAGCCACACCGTGGCGTCGTAGCCTGGTACGCCGGCTTCTTGCATGGTGGGCACATTGGGCATTTGGGGAATGCGTTTGGCACTTGTCACGGCCAATGCGTTAAGACGTCCACCGGGTACCTGAGACAGCGCATTGGGCACACCCGCAAAGCTGCTCTCCACCACGCCGCCGACCAAGTCATTGATGGCCAAACTGCTGCTGCGATAAGGCACATGTTTAAGTTGAGTTTTGCTCATGGACGCAAACAGGCCGCCAATCAAATGCTGCGCGCTGCCGTTGCCTGATGAGGCATAGTGAATTTTGTCGGGCTGAGACTTGGCCAACGCAATAAACTCCTGAACATTTTTGGCCGGCACCTTGGGATGCGTCAGCAGCACATAGGGCGAGTCCACCAACCGGGTGACAGGCGTGAAGCTTTTGATGGGATCGTAGGGAAGGCTTTTGTAAATCCAGGGGCTGATCACATGGGTGGACGACACGATCAACAGCGTGTGACCATCGGGTGCGGCCTTGGCCACTTGGTCCGTGCCAATCAAAGAGCCTGCACCGGGCTTGTTTTCAATCACCACAGGTTGACCCAAACTCTCGCTCAGCTTCACGCCCAAAATGCGCGCCACCACATCGGTAAAGCCACCGGGGCCAAAGGGCACCACAATTTTGACGGGCCGGGTTGGATAAGTTTGCGCCAATGCTTGCCCGCTCATGAACGACAACAAAGCGGCAGTACAAACAAGCGTGAACAATTTTTTCATGGCTTAGCCTCGGTAAATGGGTTCAGGTTGAGAAAAGAAACTGTGCAAAATTTGGTAGACCATGAGGTAATTTTTTTGCTGAAAGCTGGCATGCGAAATGCCTTCCATGATGCTGAACTGCTTGTTGGTGCTGGGCAGCAGTTTGAAAAAATCGAGTAAGTCTTCTAGGCTGGCAATGCCATCGTATTCACCGCGCATGATGAGCGTGGGGCTCTTCACCTGAGTGGGGTCAATCAAAGGAAGCTTGGCGCACATGTCGACATACGTGCCGGTGGGCATGCTGGCGTCGAGCGTGAGGATGGCGTCGGCAAAGGCATCTTTGGTGGCCTCATCGGCGCAGTCGGCATGATCGCGGTTAAAAATGCTGTGCACAAACGCGCGGTCGATGGGCCGGCTGTTTTTGGCCAAGAACTCGGGCAGTTTCTTTTTGCGCTCGGCCAAAGTAGGGCTGCCTTCGCCGGTCCATACAAATGCATCCAATGCCAGTTTGGCAATGCGTTCGGGGTGCCTTTGTGCAAACAAAGCAGCCTTGAGCGCACCCGAAGAAATACCGTACACCATGAGTTGGGTGCTGCCGGTGACTTGTGCAATGTAGGCGCTGCCTGCCGCCAAATCGTCGGCCCCGTTGCTGATGTCAAAGTTGATGGGCCGGTTTTTGTCGGAGCGGCCGTAGCCTTCGTTGTCCATGCACCAGGTGTCAAAGCCGCGCTGGGCAAACCAATCCATGACCGATGAATGCGGCCGGCCAGGCACACTCAAATCGAAGGTGGGCTGCGACGCCATGGACGAGCCATGCACAAACAAAATAGTGCCAGCAGGCGCGACCAGGCTGTGCGCTTTTTTGCGCCACAAAAAGAGACGGATGTCGCCTTTGGTGGTCCAGTGCTCCTCGCCGCCCGACCATTGAACTTGCGCCATGAAGTGCCCCTTGGAAATTTAAATGGGTGCTTTTAAAAAGCTCTCTAAGGCATAGTGAAACTTGTGCCGAACCACGCCCATCATGGGGTTGTGGGCAATGCCTGAAAGCACCACAAACTGCTTGTTTTTGGTGGGCAAGCGCATGAAGAAGTCGAGCAAATCGGGTTCGGCGGCAATGCCGTCGTACTCGCCGCGTATGACCAAAGTGGGGCAGGGAATGGCCTCCGGCGTGGCCAACGGCAAGTTGGCACACATGTCGACATAAGTGCCGGTGGGCACCTCGCTCACCAAGGGCAACTCGGCAGCGGCAATGGCTTTAGGCACACTGTCTTCGCTGGAGCCGGGCTTGTCGCGGTTAAACATGCCTTCGTAAAAAGCCAGGTCTACTTTGCGCCTGGGGCTAGCGCTGTATTCGGGCAATTTCTTTTTGCGTTGCTCTAAAGTGGGCGAACCTTCACCGGTGTACACCAACGCCGAAAGGCCCAAGCGAGCCACCGTGTGAGGGTGGGCCTCGGTGTACAAGCATGCGCGCAAAGCGCCCGACGACGAACCAAAAATATTGATTTGCGCGACGCCCGTGGTGGACAAAATAAAGGGCACCACAGCGGCCAAATCTTTGGCGCCTGTGCGCACGTCGCTGTTGCCACGACCCGACCAACTGGAGCGGCCGTAGCCTTCATGGTCGACCGTCCACACATCGTAGCCGCGGGCTGCAAAATAATCCATGACCGAGTAGTCTTGGCCGCCGGGCACTTGAAGGTCGTAGGTGTTGCGACCCGAGACGGTAGAGCCATGAACCAACAACAAGACGGGTTTGGGTGCCTCGCCTGTTTGGGGCTCGGAGGCGCGCTTGCGATACACATACAGGCGAACATCTTCGCGCGTTACTTCATAGTCTTGAGTCCAAATCACGGGGTACTGCCTTGGGAAAAAGTTAAAAAAAAGACAAGCCAAAGACTAGCATTGACTTGTCTGGTGATGAACGCGAATAAACCCTAGACGGTCAGAGCATTGGTGCCAACTTTAGTGAGTAATTCTCATGAGCTTTGGCAAAACCGATGTTCATTTGCTGATGGTAAAAGCGTCCACTTCTTTGCCATCGGCCGTGACTTGCTTCACTTTGAGAGTTTGTTGATCAACGTCCACAATGGTCAGGGAGTGCACGTTGGACACAAACCTTTTGGTAAATGGTTGCCATGAGTCTGGGGCATCGTGTTGATCAACGTCGTACAGCTCTTTTCCGCCCGCGCCCGTGACCACATAGATCACGCCTTCGGGGCGTGTGTTTGTGATGCCATCAAATTTTTTGTCCAAGGTCCATCTGCCATTCACCACACGGCCGCGAATGACGGTGTTGTCTTTGCCGCCAACCAACAAAGTGCCATTGCGGCCCTTGCTGGATTTAAAAGTCATCGGATAGCTGCGTTGGTAGTTGTGCAGGTGACCATTCAATACCATGTCTACTTTGCCAGCTTCAAAAACAGGTGCTAATAAGCGCATGTGTTGCTGTTCAAGGTGCTCGTTGGAAGAGTTGAAGCCAGGGTGGTGAAAGGTCACGATGTGCCATGTGGCATTTTTGGACTGCGCCAAGTCTTTGGCCACCCAGTCTTGCAATTCTTTGTTTGTCCAGTCGACATAGGGGTTGGAGTCGAGGACGGTCCAATGCGTGTTGCCGTAGTCGAATGAATAATTGGCCATGCGCGGGTAGGCGTCGCCTGCGGCTTCGACAAACTGGCGACGATTGGTTTCGTTGGCCAAGAGGCGCGGCACGATCGGGCCACCTTCAGGGCCATTGGGGCCATTCAGGGGCTGGTTCCAAAAATAGAAATAAGCCAAGCCATCTGGAAAGCGATTGATGTCGCGGTTGTCGATGTCGTGGTTACCGGGTACCGTGAACATGGGCACACTTCGCATCAAGGGCACACCTTCAGCGGTGGCTGTTTCTGCGTTGTAGATGGGCCAAAAGTTTTTGTCGTATTCTTTGATCAAGCCATATTCATAAACGATATCGCCGGGCACCACCACCAAATCAGGCTTGGCGATCCATGCACGTTCGGCCATTTGTTTTTGTCCCAGTGTGCCTGCGCCCACATCGGCAAAGGCCACAAAGCGATAGGCCTGAGCAGGCGTTTTGGGTGCGATGGCTTCTGATTGAAATACCAAGTTGCCATCTTTCAACAAGCGGTATTCAAACTTTTTGCCTGGCTCAAGTTGCGCCAGTGTGCTGTTCAAAATAAGTCGGGGGGCCACGCCGGCCACACTGATGCGTGTGCTCTTTGCGGGTTCTGCCGTCAGCCAGGGTGAGGTCGGGGAGAGGCGCAGCTGTACAAGCCATGAAGCGGCTTCGTCGGCGGTGTGCCACATGAGGCTCAAAGAAGTGGGGCTCGGGTTGCGGCCGATTTGTAAATAGGGTTTGACAACAAACGCAGTGGCTTGATTCGTTTGTGCCTGTGTGAAGGAGGGCCACACACCCAAGGATGCAGCGAGTGCCAAGGACAATGACAACGACAAAGTGAAAGATGCAAATTTGAATTTCATGGGGCAAGTGTTGTTGTGGGGGAGTGCGAAATGAAGGGTGACGATGTCTCTAGATGAGCCAAGGAGGCCTGATGGTTTCAACAACTTATTTAAGTTTGATGACAGCGCCGCAAAATTCGATGAGCGCGTGAAAATTAGTGTTAACCCTATTTTTTGTCATATTTTCGTCACCATATTTCCCTAAATTAAATTAGATTTTTAAATTCATTGTGCTTTCAAATCAAGTCAACCATGTTTCACAACAACAACTCAATCATTCAAAAAATGAACACCTTGTCCACCCCCAAGCTTCAAAAAATCGCCTTCTTGGTTTCAGTTGCAGTTCTCTCCTTTGCCAACACACCCTTGGCCATGGCGCAAGCCAAAGACTCGGTAGATTTGGGCACCATTGGCGCCACCACTGCAGCAGGTGCATTTCGACCAGAAGATGCCATCAAGGGCACAGCCACTGCCGTAGCGCCTACCCAAGCCAGCTTGCAAGCCACTCAGCCTCAGTCCATCATTACCCGTGAGTTCATGGACTTGTCTGTAGCGCCCACCGCCGAATACACCCGCATCGTGAACATCTCTCCCAGCTTGTCTGGCGACTCTGCCAACGGCCCTGGTTTGAGCGAAACAAAAATTACCATGCGCGGCTTGCCCGATGGTTACTACAACGTCACATTTGATGGCATTCCTTGGGGCGACACCAACAACCCCACACACCACTCCACCTCTTTCTTCCCAGCCGCCATCATTGGTGGTGCCGTGGTGGAACGTGGACCCGGCAAGGCCAGCGATTTGGGCTACGCCACCTTCGGCGGCTCTATCAACTTGTACTCCAAAAAGCCTTCAGCCGAACAAATTTCAAGCGTGGCCGCTACGGTCGGAACATGGAACACCAGCCTGCTCACCTATGCATTTGAAAGTGGCCGCTTGGCCAGCATGGGCGATGCCACACTGCAACTCAATGTGCAGCACATGTCTTCCGACGGCTATCTCTCCAACAGCCCCGTCAAGGGCGACAACCTGACGGTTAAGTTTGAGCGCCCCGTGGGTGATTCATCCTTGCTCACCGCTTTTGCCTCGATCAACAAAAACAATTATTTCCAATCGGACACCAGCAAAGGTGTCACCCTTTCTCAAGCTGCAGCGTTTGGTAAAAATTTCCAACTGGACAACGACCCCACCAGCATGAACTACAAAGGCTACGCCTCAGCCTTTAAAAACACAGATTTTGATTACTTGCGTTTGCGCACCGACTGGGGCAATGGTTGGAACACCGACAACAGTTTGTACACATTTGCTTACGAGAACAACACCCTGTCCACCATGGTGGGTTCTTGGACTGGTACCTTACCGGTGACTGCCGACCCACGTCGCACCTCCACCACTGCTTGGGTAAAGGGTTACATGGCCGCCACTTACAACGGCCACATTCCTGGCTACGACAAGCTGAACCAATACCGGGTCACGGGTGACAGCTTCAAGGCCACCAAGAAAACTGAAGAAGGCTTGTTGCGTTTGGGTGTTTGGGTCGAAAAGGCGGATACCAATCGCCATAACTACGACCTGGACTTGACCACCATGCAACCCAACCGCGTGGAAGGCTCTGCGGCCAACGCTGCTTTGTTGCCCGGCTCGACACGTCCTTTGGACAGCGTGAGCTATGACCAAAAGTCAAACATCGATTCAGTGCAGTCCTTCATTGAATACGAATGGGCTGCCAGCAAAGGCCTGACCATCACACCGGGTGTGAAGTATGTGCACATTACGCGTTCTGTGAACGCCAACGTGCAAGCCACCACACGCGTTGAAGATCACTCCTCTTTAACCTACCCCGACATGTTGCCTTTCCTGACCGTGAATCAGAAAATCAATGACAACATGGCCGCTTATGCGCAATACGCCAAGGGCTTCCTGATCCCCGACTTGAATACGTTCTACATCAAGAACGCTGCAGCTAACAGCACCGACCCCCAGAAAACCACCAACTACCAAGCTGGTTTGGTGAGCCAGTCTGACACCTTCACTTGGGACGTCGATCTGTATCGCATCGACTTCACCAACAAGTCTGTGTCCGTCAGTGTCAATGGTGTGGCCGATCACTTTGTCAATGTGGGCGGCGTGCAGTACAAAGGTGTTGAAGGTCAAATGACTTATGTGTTGGGCAATGGCTTTGCAGCTTATGCCAATGGTTCTTACAACAAGGCCATCGTCAACGACACCGGCAAGGAAACCACAGGTGCTCCTAAAATGACAGCCGCCTTGGGTGCCCTGTACACCTCTGGCCCCTTGTCTGGCTCATTGCTCATGAAGCGTGTGGGTGCCGTTCGCAACCAACTCTACAATGCCGCCAACCCTGCAGCGTTTGACTATTACCAAGTGAAGCCTTACAACAACTTGGACTTGGGCGTGTCATACACCATGAAAAATGTGACTTCCTTTGCCAAAGCATTGAAGCTGCAATTGAACGTGTTTAACTTGCTCGACAGCCAACAAGTAACCGCCATCGCGCCTGGCTCTTCATCTGTGATGGGCGGCCCATTGGACGGCTACACTTACCAAGCGCCACGTAGCGTCCAAGTGACAGCCAAGTTAGACTTCTAAAGATGACGCCCAGTAAGCTGTTTGATCTTGCAAACGCTTCGGGCGGTACGCTTTATTTAATGGCTGTGCTTTTGTTGGTGGCCCTCACGGTCATCATCGAGCGCAGTCGCTATTTGTCCAAAATGCAACAAGACGGCGAGAGCCTCATCGACTTATTGCACGATGGCGTGGCACTGAATAAAGAAGACCTCTTGGTAGCGCTCCAAAAACACAACAACCTGCCGCACGCCAGTGTGGTGCATGCGTCCCTGATAGAGCCAGAAGGCTCCGACAGGGATGCTTGCGCAGGCCATTTGGAAGAGGCCATCATGCGTGAAGTGCCCAGCCTTGACCGGTCCTTGTGGGTTTTAGACACCGTCATCACCTTGGCGCCATTGCTTGGTTTGTTTGGCACCATCATTGGCATGTTTGGCGCATTTTCTGTCTTGGGCGATGTGCAAAATGGTGCCAGCCAAGTCACCGGCGGCATTGCGGAAGCCTTGATTGCAACCGCCTCGGGTTTGTTGATCGCCATGATTGGATTGTTGTTCTTCAATTGGCTCACCACCAAAGTCAGAATGATCGTGCATCAAATGGAAATTATCAAAGTGATGATTTTGAATCGACGCTTTGGCAGCCAACAAGGTTTGATGGCGCGGAACACCTTAAAGGCTGTTTGACATGCGTTATTTCGAAACGCGCAAGGCCCGCATTGAGATCATTCCCATGATCGACATCATGCTGTTCTTGCTGGTGTTTTTTGCCATGATGACTTTGCGCATGATTCCCACTTCGGGGCAGGTGAGCAAGCTGCCCACCAGCAGCACAGCCAGCAGCATTCCGCCTCCCAAGCTGTTGGTGGAAATTCGCAGCAGTGGCCAATTGTTGGTGGAAGGCCATGAGGCTACGCCCACCGAAATCACGGCCTTGGTCAAGTCTCGCGATCCTGTCAATTTGGCCGTCACCATTGCCGGCAGTGACGATGCTTCCATGCAGCATTTGATGAAGGCCATTGATGCCGTGCGTTTGGGCGGGGCCACGCAAATAGGATTGGCTGCCAAGCAAGTGGCGAATTGATTGGCATGAACCAGACTGTTCACGCTTGGATGCCAACTTCCAAGAAAAACAAGCAAGGCATTTGGGCCTCTTTCGGTGTCGCCCTGATCATTGAGGTTGGCATGGTGTTGGCGGTTTTGGCTTGGGTGCTCATGCATCCACCCAAACAATTGGAGCAAGTTATTCCGTTGGTGATTTCCATGCTGGACACGCCCAAGGAAAACAAGCCCACGCCCGTACCGCCTCCGCCCGAGCCGCCTAAGCTTCAAAAAACCCTTGCCAATGCGCCCAAGGTGGCCACACCCGTTCAAGCACCCACGCCAGAACCCAAGCCCGTGGAAGAAGCCCCATTGCCCGCGGTGACCAAGCCCAATGCTTTCACCGTGCCATCGGCGCCAACGCCGCCGCCTGCCGTGGTGGCGCCTCCACCGCCTCCACCGCCACCTCCCGCCCCTGCGGTCGACCCTGCCTTGGCCTACAACGTCAAACTGGCAGCCGCTGTGCAATCAGCGTTTGTCGTGCCAGGGCCTGCCAGTGCCCTTGGTTTTAAAGGCCGCGCTCGTGTTGAATTTCATCTCAAAGATGGCGTGGTGGGTCAGGTCAAAATCATTCAAGTGAGTGGCTTAGGCGCCGTCGACCGCGCGGCCATCAAGGCCGTAGAAACGGCTGTGTTTCCTGCACCGCCCGCGGCCTTGGCGGGCAAGGAAGGCGTGTATCAAATTTGGGTGGCTTGCTTTTAAATGCTGCTCACTCAATGACCGTAACGCCCACCACAAAATAATCGGTTTCGCCAAAGCAAGAAGAGGGCAAGCCTTTGTGCTGTTCGTAATTGAGCTTCACACGCTTGCCAGCTGCGTCGTTGACCAGCTTGGCCACTTCGTCGTCACGCACGGTGAACAAAAACTTCTCGGGGGCCGCCCCCGGAATGGCCACCAAAGACAGCTCGCCTTCCCATGTTTTACAAACCCAGCCTTTGTAGGAAATCTTTTGCAAAAAACCAGCGCGCTCGCCTTCGGAGTAGCTCCAATGCAGGGCGATGTAAACGTACAAGGCGAATAAAGCCAAGAGGCCTGCCAAGACAAGCAAGAGGGACGTGGTGATTTTTTTGAAGATGGGATGGGTCATGTTCGGATTGTAGTGGTCAGGATGTCTGATGCGGTCACTCGCTGGTCATATGTGCTTGCTAAAAAGGCAGATCCGGGTTGGGTCATGCTAGCCCCACTGATGCACGTCAACTTTCACAAACCAAAGGTCATTTACGCATGTCTTCATTGAATCTTTTGAAAAATCGCCGGGATGTGGTTAAAACCATTTGGGGCGCAGCCATGGCCGGTGCCGCCGGCTTTCCCATCATGGGCCATTCGGCCACTTCTTTAACCAATCCCTTGTTTGGTCTGGGCGTGGCCAGTGGAGAACCTCACCCACAGGGCTTTACGCTTTGGACGCGTTTGCACAGTCCTCAAACTGTTGCGCCTTTCAGTGCCATTGTGCCCGTGAGCTGGGAAGTGGCCAAAGATGAACAATTTAAGAGCGTGGTGCAAAGCGGCGTCGCATTGGCCGAGGCCACTTGGGGGCACAGCGTTCACGTCGATTTAAACGGCCTTGAATCTTCTCGTACCTACTGGTACCGCTTTACGGCCGAAGGTCAAAGGAGCGCAGTGGGCAAAACCAGAACCACACCGGCGGCCAACTCCTCCGAGCCTTTGAAGTTTGTCATTGCCAGCTGCCAGCGGTGGGACCAAGGGCACTTTGCCGCTTGGCATCATGTGGCGCAAGAAGCTCCCGATTTGATTTTGTTTTTGGGTGACTACATTTATGAATACGGCCCCATTCAGGGCCGTGTGCGCATGCACGAAGGCGGCCGCGTGGTGAGCTTGCAAAATTACCGAGACCGTTATGCGCAGTACAAAAGCGACCCCGCACTGCAAGCGGCGCATGCGGTGGCGCCTTGGATGTGCACTTGGGACGATCACGAAGTAGACGACGACTATGCGGGCACTGTGGGTGCCGATTTGCAACCCGAATTTCAAAACCAAAGAAATGCGGCCTACCAAGCGTATTGGGAAAACATGCCCTTTCCCATGTCCAAGCGGCCCAACATCCATGCGGCCAACGTCAGCTTCGATTTGTACCGCCGCACGCCATGGGGCAACCTGGCTCAAATTCACTTTTTAGACGATCGTCAATACCGAGACCAGCAAGTGTGCCCGCGCCCCAACAAGGCCGGTAGCAATGTGGTGAAGGTGGTCGATTGCCCCGCAGTCAATGTGCCTGCGCGCACCTTGCTGGGCTTTGAACAAGAGCAGTGGCTGTACAAAGGTTGGGACACACATCGTCCTTGGAATTTGCTGGCCCAACAAACGCTGATGGCGCAAATGCGTTGGTCCGATCCTGCCGCAGCCGATGGCGGTTCATTCTGGACCGATGGCTGGGATGGTTACCCTGCATCTCGCGCAAGATTGTTAAAGTCCATTCAAGACAAGCAAGTGAAGGGCGTGGTGTGCTTGGGCGGCGATGTGCATGCCCATTTTGTGACCGACCTCAAAGCCAATTTTGACGATGTCCGTTCGGCGGTGGTGGCCACAGAGTTTTGCGGTTCTTCCATTTCAAGCTTTGGCATGGACAACAACGCTTTGCAAAAGTCTGCTGCGTTCAACCCGCACATCAAATACGCCAGAAGCGATCAGCGCGGGTACATCAGTTTTACCCTGACGCACAAATCACTTGAAGCCAGAATCATGGCGCTTAAAAATGTGAACGACCCGCAAAGTGCCATCGATGTGGCCCGTGTGTTCACGGTCGATCCAAAGCAGCCGGGTGCTGTAGAAAAAAGCTAATACAGTGAGCAAAAAAAATGGGGCCGAGGCCCCATTTTTTGGTTCAAACTTGGACCCTATTAGAACTTGGTCGTCAGCTTGGTGTAGTAGTAGCCGCCGCTGGTGCTGTAAGGTGCGTTGCGTGAATAGATCAAACCACGGAATGTTTGTGATTGTGATTTATCGGGGTACACGTCAAACAAGTTGTCTGCGCCAAAAGTGACGCGTGTGTTTTTGTCCCACAAGTAAGTCACAGCAATGTCTCCCAGTGTGATGCCACCAAACACTTGCGGTGCATACACAGGGTAGGTGGTACCAGGCTTGGCTGAGCTTGGAAACGCATCGGTCCAATCAGACCAAGAACCGTAGTACCTGGCACGAGCCATAAATTCCCATGAGCTTGTGATGTAGGTGCTGCTAAGCGTGGCTCTGTTCTTTGGCAAGCTGTCTTCGTACATTTGCTTAGAGTAAGGGTTGGTGGCGCGTGTGCCACCTGTGACCTCGGTGCCCATCTGGCTGAAAGCAAAGCTGGAGTTCAGCTTACCGTTAGCAATGTTGCGTGTGTCTTGAAGCACAAATTCAAAACCTTGGGTGGTGGTGTTGAAGTCGTTTTGCAAGAAACTGGCTTGGTAAATGTTCTGAAGGTTAGGAATATTCAAAGCCGTCAATGCCGCGTTTTCTGCCGTGGTCAAGGTGTAAGCTGCGCTAGAGTTGAGGCGGTTGGTGACATTGATTTTGAAGAAATCCAAGCTGGCAGATAAGCCCGACTTGTTGTCCCACACGGCGCCAATGGAGAAGTTTTCTGACTCTTCAGGTTTCAAAGCCACAATGGCCACACCGCTGCGCTGGTTCAAAACTTTTGCCACAGGTCCCACTGGGCTGAAACGTCCCAAAGTGGTAATAGGTGATGTAGCGCTTGGCAAGAATTGTGACAGGCCTTCGCTGTAAAGCTGTGCCGTGGTGGGGGCTCTAAATCCAGTGGAAGCCGTGCCGCGAAGGGCAAATGGCTTGACGTCGTAACGAGTTGACAATTTATAGGTGAGGGAATCACCGAAGGCATCGTATTGCTCATATCGCAAAGCACCGTCCACGCTCAACTGTTGATTGAGTTGCATGAACAAATCGGTGTACAAAGATTTGGAAGTCTGTGTTTTAGAGATAGCTTGCAAAGGCGAGTAACCTGGGAAACCTGCAGAGCAGCAAGAGAGTGAAGGCGCACCTGGGCCAAAGGCATAGGACGCTGCATCACCTGCATTGATAGAGAACTTTTCGTTGCGCACTTCGGCGCCACCGGCCAACACAGCGGGCTCTTCCAAGCCGGCAATGGCAATGGCTTTGGACACATCCAAGTTGATGTATTGCTCAACTTGCTTGACGCCACCATCGTAGAAAGAAGTAGGGCTGGCTGGGCCTAAGGATGCATTGATTGAGTTGCTCATGGAGTAATCAATCTTGCTGCTACCCATGCCATAGCTCAGGTCCCATTTCATGTCGTCTGCTTTGGGATTGCTCTTCACACCCATGTAGAAAGACATGTCGTCGTCGTTGCTCTTAAAGCGGGGTGTAAAACCTGTGGGGTAAACCTGCTTCAAAGTCCATCCAGGGAATGCAGCGTTGGCTGCAAAGATGCTGGCGTAGCTGCCCACGGGGCCGCGGTAGTTAAAGTCGCCCACGCCGCTGCCTTGGCCTAAAGAGCCAAAGGTGTACAAAGTCGTTTCGGGGTTTTTAATGGCACCGTTGAATGCGAAGCGCAATGCTTCGCGGTCAGGGTTACCCCAGTGCACATCGGGGTTTGGAAAGCTGAGTGCAGGGAAAGCGGCTTGGCTAGCCGCTGCGTTGGACGACTGATTGGCGCGCGACGTAAAACCGTCTTTGGAATTCTCAACAGCAATGGCCAAGAATGCATTGGGTTCACCAAAACCGCCCTGGAAACCAATGCGATTGCCTGGGCCATCGCCTGCAAAATATTTGCCGGCTTGCGCAAAGCCGCTCCACTTGAGGGAGTCTGTCAAATTGATGTTGATCACGCCGGCAATGGCATCAGAGCCGTACTGTGCAGAAGCCCCATCGCGCAACACATCAATGGACTTGATGGCGCTGCTGGCTATTTGGTCCAGGTCGGCGGCTTGGAAAGCACTGCCGTAGCTGGGGTTCATCATCATGGCAGAGCGGTGCATTCTCTTGCCATTGATCAAGACCAAAGTTTGATCGGGGGATAAGTTGCGCAGGCGAGCAGGGCGCACAAAAATGGTGGCATCCAGTGCGGGCAAAGTCTGAACGCTGAAAGAGGGTGCCAAGACGGCCAATGCGTCTGTGAGCGAAGAGGCGGCTGTTTGCTCAAGCGCTGCCTTGCCAATGATGTCAATGGGCACCATGGAGTCGAGAGCTGTTCTGGCATTGGCGCGTGTGCCAATGACCGTGACTTCTTTGTCTGCGTTGTTGTCTTGTGCCCAAACTGAGCTTGTCTGCGTGGCCACCAAGATGGACACCGCATAGGCCACTGCCCGAATGCGATTAGAAGATTGCATGCTTAACCTTTGAAAGAATGAGAAATACGGTTGATTCAACAGTCAAATGCTATTTCAGCAGGTGTGTATGACAAGCATGTGGATTATTTTTGATGAAAATAAGACAGTGAGTTTTTGGTGCACGGTAGATTTTTGTGCCCCAATTTCTGACTCAGCTTGCCGCCGTGATTTTGGCCATGGCCAACACAAATTTGTCCAAGTCGGCTTCGGTGGTGAACAAGGCCGGCGAGATGCGAATGCATTGACCCTTGGCCACGCCTGCGCGGCGCACAGAAAAAATGCCGTGCTTCTCGCGCAGTTCAGTCACGATGGCGTTGTTGTCGGCGGCTGTGGTTTTGCCCGTCAAGCGGAAAGAGGTGATGCCGGTGAACATGCCTGCTTCATCGGGGGTCAGAATTTCCACACCCTTCATGGGCCGCACTTGGCTCACCCAATAATTGCGCAAATGTTTCAAGCGCATTTCTTTGGCTTTGGGGCCAATGTCGGCATGCAGTTTTAAAGCGCTTGGCACCGTCAGGGTGGCCGCAAAATTGGTGGTCCCTGTGTGCACGCGAGACCGAATATCGGCCAGCGGAAAGTCTTCGTCGTTCATAAAGCGGTCTACATCAGCCAGACGAGATTTGGCAATGTAGACAAAGCCCACACCCAAGGGCGCTCCAATCCATTTGTGCAAATTGAAGCCCACAAAGTCAATGCCCAATGTGTCGACTTTGAAATCAATTTGACCCCAAGAGTGCGCAGCATCGAGCACCACCGCAATGCCTTTGTCTTTGGCCATTTTGGCAATGTCGGCTACGGGCATCACAAGGCCTGTGCGGTGGCTGACGTGGGTCAGCAACAGGAGCGCGGTTTTGGGATTGTCTGCCAGAGCTTGCTGATAGGCTGCCATCACATTGGCTTTGGTGGCGGGCTCAGGAATGTTGAACTTCACTACTTTCACGCCGCGCCTCTCGGCCAGCCAGTTCATGGCGTATTGCATTGAGTCGTAGTCCAAATCGGAATACAAGACGGTGTCGCCGGCTTTGAGTTTGTTGTAGCCGCCAATCAGCAATTGCATGGCTTCGGTGGCGCCCCGCGTGAATGCAATCTCAGAAGTGTCGGCGCCCACAGCCTTGGCCAGTTCTGTGCGCGCGGCTTCCGCGTCTTTGCCAAAATGGGTTCTGGCGTAGAAGGAGTTTTCGCGGTTCACCATGTCTGTTTTAGACAGGTACTCTGCCCGCACAGACTCGGCCATGATGCCCCAGTAGCCGTTTTCCAAGTTGAGGGTTTGGGGTGTCACAGCGTACAAATTGCGCACCGCCGACCAGTAGCTTGTGTCGGTGGCTACTTTAGACAGGTCGAGCCTGGGGAGTTGGATGTTGGCTTGGGATACACCGTGCGATGTTGGTGTGCTTTGTGCACCAGCAGAAAGGCTAGCAGCCGCCGTAGCGACGCCCAATACAAAGTTGCGTCTGTTTGCGTGTGTCATGTTGAATGCCAAGTAATGCCCAAATCAAGGATCCCTAGCTTGTACGCATTTCAAATGACGCCTTCGTGAAGGTGAGATTTTTAAAACCCTGGCTGCTCGGTCAGCTTAGAATACGCTTTCAATATGACAAGCCCCTCCGTACCCGACACTTCAGCTTTGCCCGAAGCCAGCGGCGCCATGGTGCAATGGTTGGGTTTGACTTGTCAGGGCGGCCGCTACGCCTTGCCTTTGGCCAACGTGGCGGCGGTGTTCAAGCCGAAGCCCTCAACAGAAACGCCCCAGCGGCTTTTAGACATTGAGGTGCACGATGGCGCGCCCGTGTTCATCCGGTCATTTCAAGACAGCTTTGCGTTGCTGCCCAGCCCCTGGAAAGATGCCAGCCTAGAAGATCACCATTGGGTTTTGGTGTTGCAATCTGCAGGCCGCTCTGCAGTGGGCTTTCGCATGAGCCACGTCGTAGGCCCTTTTTGGGCCAGTGCTTTGTCGGAGCATGTGAGCCACGATGGGCTTCAATGGCAAGCCTTGTCGGTGCCAGAAACAGCGGAGAGTTTCCATGCTTGAGGTCAGAAAACTCAGCCTTGAACTGGAGCAAGATGCCAATGGCCGGTTTTGGTCTTTGCTGTCTTTGGCGGCATGGGCCTTGGCGGTGTTGCTGCTCTTGAGTGTGTGGTTGGGCGTGGCCATTGAGCCCGAGCCAGCCAACCATGCGCAAGAAGAAATGTCGCAAGCGCACACGGAGGTGTTAAGCCTGCTAGAGCAGGTGAAGCAAACATTGGCCGCCGATCAAGATGTCCAGGCGATGCAAACTTTGCAAGCCGAGCAATTGACAAAAGACCCCCTAGCAGCCTTCGCCCAAAATGCAGCCAAAGCCACGCACAGCGACAAAGACTCTCGAGATCCCATGGTGTGGTCAGGCCGAGCCAACCTGATTGCAGACGACGTCAACGCTTTGGCGCAAGGCAAAGAATCGCTGGCCAATTACCAGCGAATGAAAACCGAGTTGGCCTTGCTGTTCAAGCCCAAGGGCCCCATCAACCCCGCCAATTTTGCCCCCACGTCGGCCGCCAAAGAATTTCATGCCGCCACCTTGGAATGGGCCAAGCAGGGCGTGTTGCCAGAGCCGAATTCGGCCAAGCTCACGTGGGACATGTTGCAGGCTGGCAAGGCCGCTTGGCGTCAGCTCAATGCCCAGCTTGATGCGTTGGAAGCAGAAGCCAAGTTGGTGGACGACAAAGGGCAAGCGTTGCCTCAAGCCAAGGCTGCACAAGCGCTGCTGGCGGCCATGACCAAAGCTGACTTGCTGAATGCAGTGCGCGCCACCGATGAAGCCTTGCCCAAAATACTGCAGGCCTATGAGCGACTGCAAACTTCTTTAGACAATTTACCGCCCGAGCCCGTGGTCATTTTGCCACCCGCCCCGTTCAGCTGGCGGCAGCTCGCGTTTCCCGGCAGCACGGTAGAAGGGCTCAATGCATGCCTGGCCGTCATGGTGGTTGCCGGCGCTTTGTTGGTGGCTGCGCAATTGGCGCGGCGTCATCACATGAAGCTGTTGTCTGCACGCTTTGTTCAGGTGACCCACCAATTGGAAGCGGCGGTGCGCAGCATCGATGGGCCCTTGCAACAAGCGGTGTCCAAACTCGACGCTCTCTCTGCCGACTTTGTGCCCCTGCTCGACAAGCTCAATGCCATGCAACAAGCACAGCAAACGCCATCCGATACGCCGCACAAAACTTTGGAAGAACAGGCATGGGCCACGGCCGTGCGCATGCAACAAGATTTGGAAGCCGACCTCAGCATGTTGCGAGACAAGTTGTTGAACATTCATCTGCAGTTTTGCTCCGGCCAATCCCACGAAAATTTGGTTTACGACTTGGCCTTCACCACAGAAGGTTTGCAAACCATTTTGCTGAATGCCCAAGACCTGGCCCGCTCGTTTGCCATGCTCAAAGAAAGCCTGAGCCCCGAGCAAGCCAAGGGCCCCAACCCCGAATTGGCGGCCCTCATTTCTCAGGCGTCTATTTTGCGTTCGGGCACCAAGCGCATTGGTCAAACGCTGCAAGAGCTGTCGGCCCAATTGCAAGTGGCCGTGGAAGACGTGCCCGAAGGCAAGCGCTTTGAAATGAACAGCCTTAGAAGCCAAGTAGGGGGCTACCGTGGCCACGCATAAGTTTGACCATCTCACGCTGGTGGTGTCGGATGCCGAGCGTGCGTTAGAAGGCCTCATGCACAGTTTGCAATCGGGCTCTGAAGACATGAAGCAAGGAGCCTTGCATGCCCGCGATTTGTCGGGTGCCCTGGCTGTTTTGGGCATGGACACGCCTGCGGGTCTGGTAGACGATGTGGCCAGGCAGCTCACCTTGGGACAGCCCAGCGTGTTGGACGTGGCCAAAGGTTTGAGCGCAGTGATTGCGCAAGCCATCAAAGACATTCAGTTGGGTTTTATACCTGAACCCGACCAAGAGCTTCAAACTTGGGGGCCTTGGGCTTCTCGCCTGCAGGTGCTGGTTGCCCGCGACACGGCGCCGCTGAGCAGCTTTCAGGCGGTCATGCCCAAAGAGGCAGCTGCATCGCCCTTGCAATTTGTGCCGCCGTCCGACCCTGGGTTCAAAGCGCTTCGCTCAAAGGGCTTGAACCTCATTCAAAGCGCGCGCATGGTCAACCACCAAGACGATGAGCGCACCGTGCGGCAAATGGATGCCATATTGAGCGAGTTGCAAGATTGGTCCTTGCGGGTGGGGCAGTTGCCTTTGTCGCAATTGTTTCCTTTGTCGGCCTCAAGCATGGCCGATGTTTGGCTTGATGCGGCCTTGCTAGACAGTTTAGATTCTCTGCGCGATTTGGGCGCCAAGGCCAACAGCATGCAAGCACAGGCCCGCAGCCTCACGGTGTTCATGGACTGGCAGGGCGTGAGCCTGAGCAACGAAGAGTATGTGCAGTTGGGCGCCTTGATGGCCTCGGTCAAAGGCCACGCCAAGCGAGTGCCAGAGGGTTGCAGGCTGGTGTTTCCGTGCAGCCTCACGCGCATGCGCATGACCCCCTTCATTCAAAACGGCCAGCGCTATGTGGTGGCTGCATCGCAGTTTGTTCAGTTTGAGCCGCAAAGTGTGGTCGACACCCATACTTTGGGCGGCATCCTCACCCTTCGCTCAGGCTTTGAATCGCAAGAGCTTCACGTTGAGCGTGTCATGCCTGCCGAAAACATGAACATGTTTGAAGTGCCCCATGGCATTGAGTGCCCCGACAATGTGTTGGGCGTGGCACTGGATGGCATGGGCGAAATCTACTACTGCATCTAAACCACATGCTGCCAACTTGGGTTCACGGATGGATTCATCAATGCATGCCACGCGCCTTGGCCTTGCTGTGCTTGTTAGCTTTTGCACAACTGCCGGCAATGGCCGCTCCCAGCACCAAACCTGCCTGGACCCCCGAAGCGCAAGAGGCCGTCAGTCTTTTTTTATCCAGCCATCCTTCTTTAGAAGCTCGCAATTTTGAGGTGCAGTGGAAGGACCCCAAAATAGACATTCCCAGCTGCCCCAAGGCCATCAAAGTCGACGCAATCCAAAAAGAAAAAGCCTGGGGCCAAGTTTTTTTAACACTAAAGTGTGAATCTGCTAAGCCGTGGGTGAGGCCTGGCGCTATCTATGTGACCGTGAATGGCCGTTATATGGTGGCGGCCCGCACTTTAAAGGCCGGTCAAGTTTTGGGCCCTACCGACTGGCGCTGGGTCGAGGGCGAGCTGTCCAAGCTGGCCGACAGCGTGCTGGAAGACCCAGATCTGGTGAAAGATTTGGAATTAAGTCGAAATTTTCAGCCAAACAGCGCTTTTCGGCTAAACGATTTCAGAGCCATTGCCGTAATAAAGACGGGAGACCAAGTTCGGGTGAGCATGGTGGGTCGTGCTTTTACCATCGATGCTTCTGGTCAGGCCATGGCCGACGCGCCTTTGGGTGCTACAGTCAGGGTCAAAATTGCAGATGGCAAAATCATTCAAGGCAGGGTGGTTTCGCCAGGTTCGGTTGAAGTTTTGTTGGAATGAGGTGATCTATGGTTATCAAAATGAATGACGTTCGCACAGTGGGCCAGGCACAAACGCCTAGCACGAATGGTGCTGCGCCGGCCAATGTTTCCAAAGACCAACAGCCCGCCAAGTTGGAACCCGCAGCCCGCATTGGCCTGAGCGAGATGGCCAAGGCCACCCAAGCCAACCCTACGGCCGCAGCCAACGCAGCAGCCAACGCCAAGCTCGACGTTGAATTGGTCAAAGAAATTCGCCAGCGCATGGCCAACGGTACCTTCGAAATTGATTACAACAAAGTGGCCGGCAATTTGCTGGGCGATGCCGTGGCCGCGGTTCGCGCTGGCCAACGTGACGCCAAATAAAGCTCGCTTTGAAGCCCGTTCGATCGAAGTTTGAATGAATTTTGAAAACGTCCACAGCCTGGTGGAGCAGGTGGCACAAGCGGTATCAGAACTGCGCGTCACATTAGAAAACCATGCCTTGCCTGGGCTGGAAGAAGCCATCTTGAACAGCCAGATGGCCTTGAAGGCTTTGGAGAATTTTCCGGGTGGCGTCGACGCATTGCGCCAAACCATTGGCACTTTCACACCCGACCAACAAAGCTCGCTCAATGCTCGCTTGGCCGAAGCGCGCACCAATCACCAACTTAACACCGACCTCATTCGCATGGCCATGCAGCGCAACGCGGCCTTGCAAGCTTATGCGGCGCAGTCTAGCGCTGGGGCCACTTACTCCAGCGAAGGCGGCGTGTCCTTCTTGGGCGGCGGTCAGTTGCTGGGCAAGTTTTAAAAACCCAAGCTTAAACGTCCAACATGGCCCGAATGGCAATCATGGCTTGGGTGTGCAGTTGGCTAATGCGGCCAGGGGTGAGCTCTAGCACCGCGGCTATTTCTCGGTAAGACAAATCTTCTTGGTAATGCAACGCCATCACCATGCGCTGTTTTTCGGGCAAGGTTTTCAAGATGGCCACAATTTGGCCCATGAATTGTTGGCCGGCTACTTTCTCTGAAGGGTCTGCCGAAAAGTCGGTGGGCATGAGGTTCTCAGGCACATCGTCAATGGGCATCACATTCACAAAGGTATCCAGCACCTGAAAATATTCATCAAGGGACACGCCCGCTTCAGTGGCCACTTCTTGTTCTGTGGGCAGGCGGCCCAAGCTATGCTCTAGGCGCTGCGTGACTTTTTCCATCACGTCCAACTGCTCTCGTTGGTTGCGCGGCAAGATGTCTTCCTTTCGGCAAGCATCGTAAATGGCGCCCCTGATGCGCATGCTGGCATAGGCTTCAAAGCTTTGGTTGGGCTGCGGCACATAACGCTGCAGCGCGTCCAGCAAGCCCGTCATGCCTTCTTGAATCAGATCGTCCAGCATCACGTTGGACGGCAAGCGCGAGCCAATGCGCGAAGCAATGCGCTTGACCAAGGGCTGGTATTTTTTGAGCTGCTCGCCCAAGTCTTGTTGGTACTTTGGCGGCATGTCAGTGCGTGAGTAAATGGGTGGCCAGGGTTTTGCAAAGCTCTGGAAAGCGTGTCCATGCGGTGCTGAGCGAGGCATCCAGCACCGTTTTGTCGATCTCTCCCAGCACCTT
>Ga0209188_1001182_pt1 | contig 21856 bp, 20 predicted proteins | sample C_130625_EF_Meta_FD_187307 | JGI IMG/M metagenome (GOLD analysis project Ga0209188, IMG submission 187307) | Freshwater microbial communities from Lake Croche, Canada to study carbon cycling - C_130625_EF_MetaG (SPAdes) (version 2) | ecosystem: Environmental > Aquatic > Freshwater > Lake... | reverse complement strand
GTGTGCTTATTAAAAATAGAATAATTGGTCTCAAATTTTTGATTTGATGAATCTTTATTTGCATTATAACCAACAATCAAACTTTGCAATTCAAGCAATTTGTTCCATGTTGCTTCATCTTCAAAATACTTGGTTACAAAGTTATCTTCCATCAAAATGTTTTTACTTTCAAAATCAGCATCAATACTTACATAGCCAGTTTCCTCTTTTATAATGAGGATTTTAAGCTCTTCGCATATTGTAATTATTTTATTACAACTATTTGTTTGATGCAAATGTGTGCTATCGTTTTCCTGTAGTGCTTGCATTAAACTCTTTTCATTTTGCAATAATTGCTCATTGCGCAAATAATTGGTAGTGTTTTTTGTAAGCATAAATTTGCTTGCTTTAGGCGAAACCACTAGTGCTAACCACAAACCACATCCCATAATAATTATTATAGAAGTAACAATTGTATTTGCCTTCGTTTCTGAATTTTTAATTCCAGTAATGACAAATATTGGCGTAAATATTAATAGTAAGATTGCGATAACTACATAAGCCATAATAAGTGAACCAGGCCAATGCATAATTTTAAATAGAATATGGGCAATCCCTAAAAATCCAGCTATTGAACCAAGTGCCAGCAGTATTTTATCGCTTTTTTCTCTCTTTTCTTTTACTCTAATTGTAAATAGAAGTGGTATAAAAACAAGACAAGCACTACCAAGCCCAAGCACAATACATACAGCTGCACCAGGCCAATGCATAAATTTGAAAATTAAACCTAACGATAAGATTGAAGCAGCAAAAATGCCACTAATTAACATTACTTTTTTCATGGTGTAATAATTTTTAAAAGTTAATAGGAGTTGTGCTTCTTCTTCAATTTCACGTAGCTCATGTTTATAAAAGGTAGCTATCGTTTGTATGTAGAAGTTCTCAAAGTCTCCATCTGCTTCGAGGTTGTTTTCAATGATGCAACAAATATGGTCTACGAGATTATACTGCAGGTCCTCTGTTTCAACGCCACGTGCACTTATGTCGTTGAGCATAAACTCAATTTGTTGTTCACTAATTTTATACATTACGCTATTGCAACTTGCGGTATGTCTAACAAAAATTTCATTGTGTTTAAAAAATCAGCAAACTCATTTACTTTTTCTTTTGCTGATTTTTTTCCAGTTGTACTTAATGAGTAATATTTACGTACACGCTTACCAATATACTCCGTTTCAGTTTTTACTAAACCATCTGCTTCCAAAGAATGCAGTGTTGGGTATAAAGCACCTTCAGTTAACTGAATTTTACTATTTGTTAAGTCCTTTACTTTGGCGCTTATTTCGTAGCCATACATGCGTTTGTTGTCGGCTAATAGTTTTAAAACTATTGTCTTTAAAGTGCCTTTTATTAATTCAGATGAATACATATTTATTTAATTACCTAACACAATGATACATAAAAGAGTAATACATTGGTGCCTTATGTATTAAAAAGGTTATTAAATAATTGATATTCAATTGTTTTAATTTTATTGTTAGCAGCATTAATTTACACAAGTGGCATGTGTGTTTGGTATTATTATCTACAAACAGGCATATAACTAAAGATATAATTGTACTGTATTTTGGTTTGGATAAACGCTTTAAAAAGTTTCGAAAAAGTTTTTTTTCAAAAAAAATCGTTTAGGTTTGTTGCACATAAAATTATAGTATGGAAGGTTTTGATAACAAAGACAAGAATGCAATTTATGCAAAGTCGCTAAGGGCGGGCAAGAGGACTTATTTTTTTGATGTAAGGGAATCGACAAGAAGTGGTGATTATTACTTAACAATTACAGAAAGCAAAAAGCGTTTTGTTGATGATAGTGGACGTTTTGTTTTTGACAAACACAAAGTGTTTTTATACAAAGAAGATTTTGAACAATTTGTTGATGACTTGAATGATGTGATGGCTTTTATTAAAAAAGAACAACCTTTTACAACTGCCGATTTAAAACAAGAGCGTGAACGCAACCGCGAAGCAAGAGAATCGGCTGCACCCACAAACTTCTCCGATGTTAGTTTTGAAGATTTAGATAAATAATAAATATTATTAATAGTTTTGGAGGCAGGTGAATAACCTGCCTTTTTTTATGATACAATACTTAATACTTTTTTTCTTGTTATTATTTTCATATACTGGCTTTTCGCAAAATAAAGTGGAGGCGAAAGTAAAAAACTCAGCACTGCTGTCTGTTGGAACAAGTGCAAGCATTTTTTCTAAATTGTCTTTTACAGATTCTACAAATTATATTTTTCGTAATCAAACATTACCGGCAATAAACATAGGTTACGATTTGGCTTCAAAGTCTAATGTAACTTTTGGCGCAACAATCCTTATTGAGAATTTTCAGTTTTATAAATTAGATTCTAACGGTACAATTTTCTTAAACAGACAAAAAAAATTGACAACCAGAGGGTCATTCAGTAAAAAAGATGTGAGTTTTATTCGTATAAACCCAGGATTGAAAATCTTATATCACTACCTATCACATAGCAGCGACATATATGGTGGCTTCCGTTTCGGCTACGAAACATTTACAAGCGTTCCTAAATCATTTAAGTTTTACAATAAACTAAGTTCAAAAACCAGTATTCAATTTTTAGTTGGATACAGAATGTTTGTAAAAAGTTGGGCATTTAACACTGAGTTTGCTGTTGGTAAACCTTATTGGTTTTACGCTGGAGTTAGTTATAAAATTTATGAATAATCAATAATGAAAAAACAATATTTATATATTTCAATCTTAGTTTTATTTTTTAATAATTCCTTTGCACAAAACACTGAAAAATTCAAATCGTATTATTTTATTACAGCCAGTCCTTGCCTAAGTTTAAAGTCATTTACTGCAAGCAGAGCTTTTAAAATGCCAACCAAAAGCACAACTGTTTTTGATGTTGCAATGCAATTTCAACCATCGGTAAACATAAGTTTTGGTGCTTCTTTTTCAGCGCAAAGATTTACATCATTTGATAAACGAAATAGAGCATCAGGAAAATCACATTTTATCACCACACTATATAATCCAGCCATATTGGCTTCATATTGTTACCCCATATCAACCAAAGTAAACTTTTACGCACAAGTAAAACTCAACTATCAACTATCAAAACTTCAATATCAATATTCTGACAATGCGAGTGGGGTTACAAGCATAGTAACACTTCCCTTGCAAAACCCAAATCAATTTAACTTGCAATTTGGATTGGGCGGCAACTTCTATATTTCTAAATATATTGGATTTCATCTTGAGGGCGCAATTGGCAGTCCGTATATGTTGAAGATTGGAATTAATTATCGTTTCTTTAGCGGTGTTAATAGCGTTGCAAACGAGAGAAAAATTGAACGTGTTGAGCCTTTAAAAGGCAAGCCCATTTATAATTGATTTACTTTAATAATTAATATTTTGAACCACATACAACAACAAATACAATCATCCATCAACTTAAAATTGCAGTTACTTGCTGATGAAAATTTGGTTGAAAAAATTAACTTGATAATTACAGAAATTACTTTTGCATTTAAAAACAATAAAAAGGTTTTGTTTTGTGGAAACGGTGGTAGCGCTGCTGATGCGCAGCATTTAGCCGCAGAGCTTTCGGGAAGATATTATTATGACAGGCCACCTCTATATGCCGAAGCTTTGCATGTAAATACATCCTACCTAACCGCTGTTGCTAACGATTATTCTTTTGCAAATGTTTACTCAAGAATGATTGAAGCGGCAGGTAATGCAGGTGATATTTTAATTGCTTTAAGTACAAGTGGCAATTCCGAAAATGTTGTAAAAGCAGTTGAAGTAGCTAATAGTGTTGGAATGAAAACAATTTCGTTTACCGGCAATGGCGGCGGAAATCTGAAAGGAATAACTCAATTACTAATTGATATACCAAGTAGTGATACGCCTAGAATTCAAGAGTGCCACATGCTTTTAGGTCATATCATTTGCGAAATAGTAGAAGCAAATATGTTTCCGAAATAGAGATGCTAATTTTTTTTCTTATTTATCCAAAACAAAAAAGAAATTTTGAGTAACCTGATTTGTAAACTCAGTTAGTTTATTGTTTACCAAAACCATTGTTTTATAACCAATGTTGTGCATCAAATCAAAACAATCAGTACGGTTTTTATTGTCCCAAAGCTCTACGTACAGCAAGGGTTTGTGCTTTTTTAAAATGGCTTGTGCGCCCAGTAAAACTTGGTATTCAAAATTTTCTACATCTATCTTAATGCCTTTAATTTGCAGTGTTTCATTGCTTAAAACATCATCTAGTTTTTCAACCGGAACAGTATATTTTTCTCCACCATATTCATATTGCTCATCGGGATTAAATACATGGCTCAAACCTTGTTGCTTGGCATTACCAATCATGGGCATTATCATGGTTAAATTACCAGCTTCAGCACCCAAAGCAATATTGTAAAGTTTTACATTTTTATGTTGGTTACTTGTTACAATTTCCGATAGCACATCAAAGTTTTCTTTGATGGGTTCAAATGAATATATCATTGACTGTGGCTTAGCTTTTGCCAACCTGCTGGTCATTATTCCAATGTTTGAACCAATATCTAAAATTAGGCCGCTATTGGGCAATAAATCAACAAAATGGAAGAAATGATTTTCGTTTCCATCCCACTTTAAAGTGGCAATCTTAAATTTAGAAAAAAAGAATAAGTAAGTTTTGAAACCTAATAAATTCTGCAGCAGCGACTTTATTTTATTCTTCAAACGAATAAAAATTATTTGATATAATTATTGAACTGTACCAGTAAGGTCTACACTATATGTAGCATTTTCTTTTGCATCGCTATTTATAATTACCGATGCATTGTAATCGCCGACAGTAGAAGTTTTTAATGATATACTAAAAACTTGTGAAGAACCTTTAGCAATTTTTCCGCTAGAAAAATTCTTTTTATCAAGTGTAAACATTGTTGCATTTGTTCCTGAAAGTTCAATGGAGCTTACATTCATTTCTTTCGTCCCTGAACTTTCAATAACAAAATCAATTTTGTTATCGGCTTCGTCGGAACCCTTAATTACTGTTCCAAAATCTTTATTTCCTCCATTTGCAATACTTGCAGAGGCGCTTGAAATATTAATATCTGCGTATTTTTTTGTGCAAGACGAAAAAGTAAACATCAAAACTGCTAATGCAGAAAATAAGGTAATTCTAAAATTCATGATTGTTAAATTAAAAAGTGTTCAATAATAAATCAATTTCTTTATACGTCAAATTATATGTGCTAGCAATTAGTTTATTGGTAAGGTGTCCGTTATAAATATATACCCCATGTCTAACTCCACTTTGACGGCGAAGCATATTTTCAATACCTCCTTCTTCGCCAATGTTTAAGAGTATTGGTGCAAAAATATTGCTAAGCGCATACGATGCGGTGCGTGATACCCGCGATGGAATATTTGGCACACAATAATGTACCACACCATATTTTCTAAAAACGGGTTTGGTATGATTGGTTACTTGTGATGTTTCAAAACAACCTCCTTGATCAATACTAATATCAATAATTACCGAACCATTTTTCATGTCGCTAACCATTTCATCAGTAACAACAACTGGAGTTCTACCGCCACTTCGGGCACGTATTGCTCCAATAACTACATCTGCAGTTTTCATGTGTTTCATCAAAACTTTTGGTTGTAACACCGATGTAAAAACACGCACACCCAAATCGCTTTGCAAACGGCGCAGTTTGTATAATGAATTATCAAAAACTTTAACCATTGCACCCAATCCTAAAGCAGCACGAGTTGCAAATTCTCCAACTGTGCCAGCGCCAATTATAATTACTTCGGTTGGTGAACAACCTGTAATACCGCCAAACATAGCGCCTTGTCCGTTGTTGATGTTACTTAAATACTCAGCCGCAATAAGTATTGATGTATTGCCTGCAATTTCGCCCATGCTGCGTATTACAGGATAAATTCCATCCTCATCTTTAATATTATCAAATGCAATTGCAGTAACTTTTTTATCAATTAAACGCTGCATGTAATTGTCGGTTTGCACAGCCATTTGTAGCGCAGAAATAATAGTTTGTTTGCGCTGCATCATATCAATTTCTTGAGATGTAGGCGGAGCAACTTTTAAAATAATGTCGGCCTTATATAATTCTTCGGGACTATAAACTATTTGAACACCAGCTTCACTAAAATCTTTATCGTCAAAGTTTGCGCCACGTCCAGCATTGGTTTCCATCATAACATTATGGCCGTTATTTACCAAAAGCGCAGCCGCTTCAGGCACCAATGCAATTCTATTCTCTTGAAACGAAATTTCTTTCGGAATCCCAATGTTTAACGAACCTTTTTTACGCGATACTTCAAGCATTTCCTCCTGTGGCATCAAAGCTTGAATGGCCTTAGTTTGCATGTGATATAAAATTTGAGTCTAAAAGTAAACACAATTTTTAATAGTGTGGAAATAATTTTGTTGGAACTACTTTTAAACTGTATACGCATAAAAACCGTACATAAAATTTATATTACTTCAAAACTGAAACAACTTTATAATACTAATATTGTTATCAGTTAAAGAAATAATTTATGGTTACAATATTTTGGTTTAGAAGAGATTTGCGCTTGCTTGACAATGCCGGTTTATATCATGCTTTAAAAAAGCACCAAAATGTGCAACCCATTTTTATTTTCGATAAAAGTATTCTTGAGAAATTAGAAAACAAAAGTGATAGTCGTGTTGAGTTCATTCATAGACACGTTGAAGAATTACAAAAACAATTGTCTCCGTTTGAAAGCAACATCCTTACATTCTATGGCGAACCTTTAGAGGTTTTTAAGGAACTATTAAGTAAATTTAATTTAGAAGCAGTTTACGCTAACCACGATTATGAACCTTATGCATTAAATCGGGACGCTGAGTTAAGTCAGCTTTTGCAAACTAAGGGTATTAAATTTGAAACGTTTAAGGACCAATGCATATTTGAAAAAAATGAAGTTATTAAGGATGACGGAAAGCCTTATACGGTTTTTTCTCCTTACATGCGCAAATGGAAAACTAAGCTATCACCTTTCTTTATAAAGGAATATCCTACCCAAAAATATTTTCAAAATTTCAACAAATCAGAAAGTAAGAGAATACATACACTGGCAGAAATTGGTTTTAAGCCCATAGATTTTGTATTCCCGGTTAGCAGTGTTAATGAATTGACGGTATCAAAATATTCTGAGCAAAGAGATTTTCCTGCAATCAAAGAAGGAACGAGTAAAATAAGTGTGCATTTGCGTTTTGGCACAGTAAGTATCAGAACCCTTGTAAATAGAGCACAAGAACTAAATGAAAAATGGCTAAACGAATTGATTTGGAGAGATTTTTATATGATGATATTATGGCATTTTCCTCATGTGATTGGAAATTCTTTTAAACCACAATATGATGCCATTGAATGGAGAAATAATGAATCAGAATTTAGAAATTGGTGCTCCGGAAATACTGGCTATCCAATTGTAGATGCGGGTATGCGAGAATTAAATGAAACTGGTTTTATGCACAATAGGGTGCGGATGGTGGTGGCAAGTTTTTTAACTAAGCATTTGTTAATTGATTGGCGTTGGGGAGAAGCGTATTTTGCTAGTAAATTAAACGATTTTGATTTAAGCGCTAACAATGGAGGCTGGCAATGGGCCGCTGGAAGCGGTTGTGACGCTGCTCCATATTTCAGAATTTTTAACCCTTATGAGCAAACCAAAAAGTTCGACCCCAAATATGAATACATAAAAAATTGGGTGCCTGAATATTTAAGCAGTAAATACCCTAAGCCAATTGTTGACCATAAATTAGCACGTGAAAGGTGTTTGGCAACTTACAAAAAAGCCTTAAATCAAAATAAAATCAAAACAGAACAAATTGAATTATTTTAAACTAATTATAGTCTCCACTTGAAAAAAATTTGTTTAGTAAAAATTCAGCATTTTTAATGTTTTAATCATTAAAAAAATATCTTATAAAAACTTTTGATTTATCAGTATTTTAATTTCTAATTTAGCAAACGCAAATTAGAAAAATTGAATAGGAAAATTAAAACTGCTTTATTGTCTGTTTTTTATAAAGATGGTCTCGAACCATTAGTAAAATTGCTACACTCGCAAGGTGTAACGCTGTTGTCTACTGGTGGTACTCAAGCGTTTATTGAGTCTTTAAATATTCCTGTTACTCCTGTTGAAAATGTTACCAATTACCCTTCTATTTTGGGTGGTCGAGTAAAAACATTGCACCCGAAAATATTTGGCGGCATTTTAGGAAGACGTCAATTAAGTTCAGATGTAGAACAATTACAAGAGTTTGAAATTCCCGAAATTGATTTGGTAGTTGTAGATTTATACCCATTTGAAGAAACGGTAAAAGCAGGAGGAATAGAATCTGAAATTATTGAAAAGATTGATATTGGAGGTGTGTCACTGATTCGTTCAGCCGCAAAAAACTTTAATGATGTATTGATTGTTTCGGCGAAAAATCAATATCAAAAAGTAGTTGAACACCTATCTGAAAACTATGGCAACTCTACTTTAGATTTCAGAAAAAGTTTTGCAATTGCTGCTTTTGCGCAAACATCAAACTACGATAGTTTAATTTTTAATCATTTTAATCAAGTTGAAAATCAATCATATTTGAGGTTAACTGAAAATACAGAATATCCTTTACGCTATGGCGAAAACCCTCATCAGCACGGTGCTTTTTGGGGTAATTTCGATGAGATGTTTGAAAAACTAAATGGCAAACCTCTTAGCTATAACAATTTGTTGGATGTGGATGCTGCAGTAAACATGATCGAAGATTTTGATGAATGTACTTTCATCATCATTAAACACAACAATGCTTGTGGTATTGCTAGTAGAGATACTATTTTAGATGCTTGGCAAACTTCTCTTTCTTGCGACAATGTAAGCGCATTTGGAGGAGTATTAATTTGCAACCGCACCATTGATGAAGCTACTGCTACAGAAATTAATAAATTATTTTTTGAGGTTTTGATTGCACCCAGTTATACTGATGATGCAAAGCAAATCATCACTCAAAAAGCAAATCGTATTATTCTGAAACAAAAGAAAAATATCTATACAAAAAACGTTTATAGAAGTGCATTGAATGGCCTTTTGCAGGAAAATAGAGATGCGCAAACAGAAACAATTTCCGATATGAAATCTGCAACAGAAACACAAGCTAACCTAGACCAATTGCACGATTTGGTTTTCGCAGCTAAAGTTGCAAAACATACCAAGAGCAACACAATAGTTTTAGCGAAAAATAAACAACTACTAGCTAGTGGAGTAGGGCAAACTTCTCGCGTAGATGCTTTAAAGCAAGCAATTGAAAAGGCTGGTACTTTTGGTTTTGATTTGAATGGAGCTGTTATGGCTTCTGATGCGTTTTTTCCTTTTCCGGATTGTGTTGAAATAGCGCATAAGGCTGGAGTTAAAGCTATTGTGCAACCTGGAGGGAGTATTAAAGATAAAGAATCAATTGACTATTGCAATGCTAACAACCTTGCGCTGGTAATGACTGGATATAGACATTTTAAACATTAACCAATATAGTGAAAAATTAAAAGTTTGCAGTGCAAAATGCATGAAGAACTTATAACAAAAAACATTTTAAACATTAAACTTTTAATTAAAAAAGTATGGCATTATTTGACTTTTTAACTTCAGAAATAGCTATTGACCTTGGCACTGCAAACACAATCATTATTCAAGAAGGTGTTGTTGTTGTTGATGAACCATCAATTGTAGCGCGTGATAGAACTACAGGGAAGGTAATTGCTGTTGGACGTCAAGCCCAACAAATGCATGGTAAAACGCATGAGAATATAAAAACTATTCGTCCGCTAAAAGACGGTGTAATTGCGGATTTCGAAGCTGCAGAAGAAATGATTAAAGGCATGATTAAGATGATTAATCCTGGCCGCAGATTGTTTCAACCATCATTGAAAATGGTAATATGTATTCCATCGGGTATTACTGAAGTTGAGAAACGCGCCGTACGCGACAGTGCCGAACATGCAGGTGCAAAAGAAGTATATATGATTCACGAACCTATGGCAGCAGCAATAGGTATAGGTATAGATGTGGAAGAACCAATGGGCAATATGATTATTGATATTGGTGGTGGAACTTCCGAAATTGCAATTATTGCTTTAGGAGGTATTGTTTGTGAAAAGTCTATTCGTATTGCTGGGGATGACTTTACAGCTAATATAGAAGATTATATGCGTCGCCAACATAACATCATGATTGGTGAACGTAGCGCCGAGCGTATAAAAATAGAAGTAGGAGCAGCTATGGTAGATTTAGATAATCCGCCACCAGATTATGCAGTTCACGGACGTGATTTGATGACAGGAATTCCAAAGGAAATTTCTGTTAGTTATGTTGAAATTGCGCATGCTTTAGATAAATCAATTTCTAAAATTGAAGAAGCAGTTTTGAGTGCCTTAGAAATGACTCCTCCAGAATTAAGTGCTGATATTTACCGAACTGGTATTCACTTAGCTGGTGGTGGAGCATTGTTGCGTGGATTGGATAAACGTATATCTCACAAAACCAAACTACCGGTTACCATAGCCGATGACCCACTAAGAGCAGTTGCGCGTGGTACAGGTATTGCTCTAAAAAATATTGGTAAGTTTCAATTTTTGATTAGGTAGGAAGAGCTTTTTGGGATTTGATGTCTGAAGTAATAAACTGTTGTATATTTAAATACACCAATATGATAAATAAAAAAGCGCACTAAAATTAATTAGCACGCTTTTTTAGGGTAATATAAACAATCAAATTACTTCTTTTTTCTTTTTGCTGATGCTGTTTTTTCATCATCTACAACGTTTTCCTCTACATTAATTTCAAGCATTTTTTGCATTTGATTTACCGTCTTTTTCAAATCATATAAACTCTTGTAAACTTCGTCCATATCAGATTTGAAAACAAATGGAGTATTCTCGAATGATGAAACTAATTGGTTATCGAAATCTTTCTTAATGCCCATGTTTAAAGCAGTAACCTCGGCCTTTAATTGAGAAAATTCATCAGTAGCAAATAATGTAGTAAATGTACTTTCATTAGTATTCATCCATTCAGTAAAAAACTGGTTAAAGTTTGTGATTTCAGCACCAGCATTTACTTTATTAAAATTATTTTCAATTGATTTTTCCATTGCATTTTCGGCGGTTGTGTACAATAAATATTGCAATTGAGTTTGTTTTGTTTGGTATTGACTAATTTTTTCCATTGTTTCAACCATACTTTCCAACATCAATTTCTCTTTACCAGGAGCCATCATTTTCATCATTTGCCCAAAAGGTTTGTTATAAGCATGCATCATTTCTTGAGATGCGTGAAACATTTTAGCCATATCAGGATTTGTAAACATACCTGGTATGTTTTTCATAGTGTTCTTGTAGTTATCAACCATTTCTTTTGAGAAATTAGTTGAGTTACCCATCATATTTTTAATGTTTGATTGCATTGTCTCAAACATTTTTGTAAAATCATTTTTAGGGAAGAATCCTTCAAACATTTTTTCAGTCATGTTTTTGTAAAAGTCAGCAGTCAAAATATTTTTCAACTGTTCAGCATTAAAACCTTTTGAATTGAACATTTTCATCAATGGCTGAAATGTTTCGTACATTTTCATGAAAACATTATTGCTGGTGTACATTGATGAAAATACATCCTTGTTTAGGCCGTCTTTCATAGTACCTGAAAGATTTTCGAATGTGTTATTCAATGTATCTGTCCAGTTATTGTACATATTAGTCCAAGCAGAATTCATAGTTTGAAATTGCTCAGAAATTTCAGATTGTGGTTTACCAACATTTGACATTTGGGTAAATATCTGTTGGTTAAAATCTGTCATTTGTTTTATCATAGTCATTTGGCCGTTATACCAATTTTTAAAATAGTTTTCAGTGTTTGCCGAGCTGGTATTAGTATTTCCGTTTTCAGTATTATCATTATTAATGGTGATATTTTTGAAAATACACATTTGATTTTCTAACCATTCGTTGTAAAGTGTTGAACTTTTTTCTGAAGCATTAACATCAACTGAGGCGCTATGCATTTTTTTTGCTGTGTCAACCCAATTGTGAATGATTTTAGATTGTGAATCAATCATTGAATCCATCAAGTTTTTTGCTTTGGCCATTTTAATTTTAATTTAATACTTTTTGAAATCGGCCGCGAAAGTACACTTATTTTATTAAGTGACAACTGTTGGTGTTAATTTATTGTTTGTGTGTATTCTAAACAAGACTAAAACCTTTGAAGAAAATCGCTATTTGTTGTTGCGCTATAGCATGAGAAAATTAGCTAATTACTAATGTTTTCGTCTTCAGTTTCAGCATATTTTTAAATTATAAAAACCAAGATAAATTATAATGGATTAGGTAATTATAAATTTTTTAGTTGCCTTTGTTTTCAACCATTTTAGGAACTTTAAAATAATCGGTATCATGCTGTGGAGCATTTTGCAATCCCTCCTTGTGTGATATTTGGCTTTTCACAATATCATCTCTAAGTACATTGGTTTCATCACTCATATATATAAGCGGTTCAACATTATCGGTTTCAATTTCATTAAGCTTTTCAACAAAAGATAACATCCTTTCCATGTCATTCTTAATTTCTTCTTTTGCTTCATTTTCAAATTCTAATCTAGCTAAGTGCGAAATTTTATCAACTAATTGATTTGTTATTTTCGACATAATATTTATTGTTTTATTGAACTTTGTATTACTTCTTTAACCCTATTTTTTAGTGTTTCAACATCATCATATTGCAAGCCAATTGTTGAAATAGGTTTGTGAACTACTATATGTGTAATGCCAGGTCCAGCAATACCCTTAAAAAATGGCCTATCTTGTAATCTTTTCCAAACATTTACAAATGTAATGGGTAAAATTTCAATTTGTTTTTCAATTGCCAATTTAAATGCTCCATTTTTAAATGGCCTCATCTTTGGGGCTTCGCGCGATATTGTTCCTTCGGGAAAAATAATTACACTGTGGCCTTTGTCAATTTCAATACCAGCGCGCATAAATGCCTTGTGCGAATCGGTGATACTTTTTCTATCTACCAAAATATTCATCTTTTTAAAAAAGATTTTGAAGAGTGGAACTTTTGATAATTCTTTTTTACCCATAAAAACAAAGTAATTATCAATTATGCAATAGCTCAATATTATATCAACATAACTGGTGTGATTGCAGCATAATATGTAGGTTTTGTTTTTAGTTGGTACATAGTCATACCGGGTTTTGTAAATAACACCTGCACCAAAGCACAATACATTTGCCCAAACTTTTTTAAGTGCAAAAGCTTTACTAAACCATTTTTCCGTACTTAATAAAATATAAAATAGGGGAAAAAAAAGAATCATAGTAACAATAAAATAAAGGAGAAACCAAATTTTATATAATACTATGAATGGTATGAGTAATGTTTTAAACATTATTTATTTTTAAGTTATCAAATCCAACAAATAGACTAAATAACTACTTGCAAAAGCAAATCAAAAACAGAATCTATATTTGTGTTAATTCAAATTCAAAACTTTCCATTATTGGATTTGCCAATAGCTTTGTACATGCCTCGTTTATTTTTGTGGATGCTTCTTCTTTGTTTTTTGCTTCAATTTGTAGACTAATATGTTTGCCAATTCTAACATTTTCAATCTCTGGTAAACCCAAATTTGTCATACTAAGTGTAACCGTCTTACCCTGTGGGTCAAGTAATGCTTTATGTGGCATTACACTTATGCTTGCAGTAAATTTCACTATAAATAATTTAAATTAATTCTTGTTTCAATAAAAAAACAAACTTTTTATTTGATGGAAACACAAGAATCTGATGTTGCGTTGTAACGTGCAGCCTCAGCTTTAGAGTTATTTTCATAAGCATTTGTTTTGCTTGTGTTACCACATTCTTTTGCGAATGTTTTTGTTGTATCGATTCCTGAATTTTTATATGTATAGCTGCATTGCTTGCAACGACTACATGAGGCGATTGTTACTAATGAAACAAATGCAAAAAATAAAATAGAATTTCTAATCATGGGTTAAAATTTGTTGTTTGCAAAAATAGACGATAAAACGACAATGCCAAACCTATTGTCTAATGAATGGGATTTTTGATTTTTTAATACATTGAACATTGCTTTCTACCAAGGCTTTTTCGTAAACATGTTTCTCAAAAACACTTATATCGCGCCAATTGCCACAGGTTTCTGGATATTCTACAATAACAATACTATCCTTTGCTGATTTTTCTATACACTTTGTGCATTTGGTGCAAGACCACGAACTTAATATTACAAAAGCAACGATAAATAAAATAATAAGGTACTTCATAAATAAAACTTTATTAAGGCAAATCTAAATTATTTAAATTACTAACCGACTAAAATAAATCCAATTGAATATTAATGGGCTTTTGTTACTAAATTATTTTTACACCATTTCTATATTTTAAAAAACGTGTAATGAATGGATTCGGATGTATATATTAAGGTTAGTAAGAACATAGGTAGCAAAAAAATAAACACTTCGTTAAAGCTACTAAAAAACTAAAAGGCCGTTAAATAATTTTTAACAGCCTTTTAGTTAGGTAGAAAATAAATTTAACCCCTTGTGTATTGAGCGCTAAACTTAGTAAACTCAGCTTCTATCTTTTTGCCTATTGCGTCTTGTTTGTATTGTTTAGATACCATGATTAAACGTTGCAGAACTCCCATACATTGTTGCTTCTCGTTATCCAATGTTTCGGCATCTTTTCCTTTTTGTGTTAAATAATAGCGCATATCATCTGCATATATTGCACCTAACTCTTCAACCAATTTATTTCCTTTAACAGTCTCGCCGGCCTTGTAATAGCTTTCTGCAATTGGCATCATAAAATAATTGTAAGGAATATTTTCTTTAGGCATTACTTGCAAGCACTTATCAAGCACTTTAATTGCTTTTGCTTTTTCATTGTATTTTAATAGCTCTTCAGCTAAGCGTGAGAAGTTATTGCGTAAATTCATAGTCATACGAATGTTGTTTTCATCCATATAAATGCCAGGGGTTTCCATTCCGCCCCACTTGAATTTATTCATCAGGTTATCGTACATTTTATCAATTAATACGCGGCCTGTTTGCCCGTCGTAATTGTTGTTGCGAATAGGAACCAAACGATAAGTTAAACCTTCAATTTGAAAATAATCTTGCAAATCCATGTAAGCATCATCACCAACAGTTATTGCAAAATAAATAGGACGTTTCCAGTTGTTAGTAGCAAGAATATCAAATATCAATAAATCATTTTTCATGATATAGCTTTTATTGATTGTCCATGGAATACCTCCTTTTACAATTTTATCAGCTAAAAAAGCAGGAACAGTTCCATTGCCAACAACAGTTGCAGAGTCAACAGGAATAAATACTTTTTTAGTTGGTAAATAATTTAAGTCGGAACCTCCTTGTGTTTGTAATTTCTTAGCTGGGTCTTCGCTGGCAATAAAGTCTAACAACTCTTTAATATTATAGTACCTGTTAGTATCTAAACCTAACTGAGGATTGTTATAAACAGGAACGTAATCACGTGTTCCTTGTCTGATTTGGTCAGCTGTAAGGGTCATCGGAACAGGGTCGCTATCATAAGCTTTACGACGCATTTGCTCAATGTACCAGTCAGTATTTGATAGGCTCAAATTTACAACACGAACGTCTGTTCTAATGCCTTCTACTTCCTGAGCGTACCATAATGGGAAAGTATCGTTATCGCCATTCGTAAATAATATTGCATTTGGAGCGCATGAGTTTAAATAATCATAAGCAAAGTCGCGTGCAGTATATCTATTGCTTCGGTCATGGTCGTTCCAACCATCTTTAGCCATTAACGTTGGGGCCATTGCTAATCCAACAATAGTTGCTAAAACACCTGAAAGTGTTGCGTTGTTCAATTTGTTTTTAAGGAAATCTTGAATGGCATAAACACCTAATCCAATCCAAATTGCAAAAGCATAAAAAGAGCCTACATAACCGTAATCACGCTCACGCGGTTGGTAAGGTGTGTTGTTCAAATATACAATAATTGATAAGCCAGTAAAGATGAACATCAGCAAAATTACTACTGCATCAAATTTATCTTTTTTGAAATGGAAGAATAAACCCATTAAACCTAATATCAATGGCAAGAAATAGAAGTTATTCATTGCTTTATTTTGAGTCATGCTTTTTGGCAAGTTGTCTTGGTTACCAAGGTGCATGCTATCAATAGCTTTAACTCCACTCATCCAATTACCTTTCAAAATTCCACCGTGTCCTTGCTGGTCGTTTTGCCTTCCAACAAAGTTCCACATAAAGTACCGGCCATACATGTGCCCTACTTGATATTTAAAGAAATACTTTATGTTTTCGCCAAAAGTTGGACGAATGATTGTTGTTGGCTCACCTTGGCTATTGGTTGTTTGCACGGGTGTTCCTTTTACATCAGCCCAATCTTTATAACCTGCTACGTGGCTTGCTTGGTCATCCCACATACGTGGAAAAATAGTACAAAACTTAGGGTCGTAGTTTGGAATAGAGTTTTTACGGTCTTGCGTGATGATGTATTTACCATCTTTATCGCTGCGAGTGTAAACCGGACGGCCATCTTTGTAAGGTTGATTTGCATCTAATGGTGCGTTGTAATACTGACCATACAAAATAGGCCAATCGCCATATTGCTCGCGGTTTAAATAAGATAATAATGTTACCGCATTCTCTGGATTATTTTCATCCATTGGAGGGTTTGCTTGAGAACGAATAATTAAAGTGAAGAAAGTAGAATAGCCTATTAATAAAAATGTAAAGGCAAGTATTAAAGTGTTTGCAAAAGGTTTGTTGTTTTTGGCAGTGTATTTCAATCCCCAAATAATACCGCTTATAATTATTGCAAAATAAATGATTGAACCAGAGTTGAAAGGCAAACCTATAGAGTTTACAAAGAATAATTCCGATTTTGCTGCCCAGCTTGCAATGCCCGGTATTAAACCACCTTGAACGAATCCTAAACTAAATACACCTGTGATTAGTGCAATGATAAATGATTTGCGAGTATAAGTGTATTTGCGGAAATAGTATATCATTACAATTGCCGGTATGGTTAATAAATTTAATAGGTGTACACCAATTGATAAGCCTATCAAATAACCAATAAATACTATCCATCGGTCTGAACCTGCTTCGTCAGCAACTTGTTCCCATTTAAGGATACACCAAAATACAATAGCTGTAAAAAATGAAGAAGAAGCATACACCTCACCTTCAACAGCGCTAAACCAGAATGAATCAGAAAATGTATAAGCTAAAGCTCCAACAATTCCACTACCTAAAATAGTGATTAACGAACCTGTACTCATTTCCTTTTCACCACCATTTTTCCATATTTTACTTGCTAAAGCGGTAATAGTCCAAAACAAAAATAAAATGGTGAATGCACTCATTAAAGCACTCATACTATTTACCATTTTGGCTGCATGTTCAGCATCTGAAAACAGTGTAAAAAATCGGCCTAAGATGTTGAATAAAGGAGCACCCGGTGGATGTCCTACTTCCATTTTAAAAGACGTGGCAATATACTCGCCGCAATCCCAGAAACTAGTTGTAGGCTCAATGGTAGAAAGGTAGGTAAAGGCTGCTATTGCAAAAACTAACCAGCCTACAATGTTGTTTAACTTTTTGTAATCCATACTATTTTGTGATATTATTTTTAATTCAAAGTTTGCGAAAGTAAGAAAATAATTAAATTGGTTAAGGGGTTCAGTTATTAAGGTTTTAAAGTGTTTATGTATTCAAAATATGTAATTAACCTCAATTATATTATCGCAAGGCACAAATTATACTATAGAAACTATCTGCTTTTATTGAGGCACCACCAATCAGTCCTCCATCAATATCCATGCAAGTAAAAAGTTCTTTTGCATTGTTTTCGTTACAGCTTCCGCCATATAAGATAGAGCAATTGTTTGCAACGGCTACCCCATTGTTATTAGAAATAGTTTCTCTAATAAAAGAGTGCATTTCTTGGGCCTGTGCGGGAGTTGCGGTTAACCCTGTACCTATTGCCCAAACAGGTTCGTAAGCTATAGTCACATTTACAAACTGTTCAGGGCTTAGGTGTTTTGTGCATTCGGTTATTTGTGATTTAACAATTTCAAAATGCTTTTTAGTGTTACGTTCATCTAATGACTCACCAACACATACTATTGGCTTTATGTTGTTACTTAAAGCTAAATCAATTTTTTGTTTTACAGTTTCGTTTGTTTCTCCATAGTATAACCTTCGTTCGCTGTGTCCAATAATTACATATTCTACTCCTATTGATTGAAGCATACTAACAGAAACTTCGCCCGTAAATGCTCCTTTATCTTTATTAGCACAATTTTGCGCTGCGATTGACAAATGTGAAAACGATAATACAAGCTCTGCAGCGTCCTTCAGATATGGGAAAGCTGGTGCAATTACAATAGAAATATTTTCGTCATTTAAACCAAAAGTTAAATCAGTAATCTCATTAATTAATTCCAACGCTTCATCATATTGTAAATTCATTTTCCAGTTTCCTGCTACTATTTTTTTTCTCATTTCTTTATGCTGAAGTTTATTTTATCAATTATGAATTATTAGACAAACCAGAGTTCTAATAATCAAAAATGCCTTTTTCTGTTTGTATTGTTAGTTGTTTTTTGGCGCTATTTTTTACTTCGCCGATTATTTGTGCACGCACGCCAAAGCTATTAGAAACTGCCATAATATCATTAGCAACTGAAGCATTACAATAAAATTCCAATCGGTGACCCATGTTGAAAACCTTATACATTTCATTCCAACTAGTGTTTGATTGTTGTTGTATAATTTTGAAAAGCAGCGGAATATCAAACAAATTGTTTTTGATAACGTGGATATTATCGTTTACGTAATGCATCACTTTGGTTTGTCCGCCACCGCTGCAATGTATCATTCCGTGTATGTGTTTGCGCATACTTTTTAATATTTCAAAAACTATTGGTGCATACGTTCTTGTTGGTGATAGTACCAATTTACCTAGCGTAATTTTTTCTGTTCCAACTTCAAGTTCATCAGTTAATAAGCCGGTTCCGCTAAAAATATATTTTGGATCAACAGCACTGTCATAGCATTCTGGAAATTGTTGTGAATACTTTTTTGCAAACACATCATGTCGTGCGCTTGTAAGACCATTACTGCCCATACCTCCATTATACTCTGTTTCGTAAGTGGCTTTTCCAAAACTTTCTAATGCAACAATTACATCGCCATTAACGATGTTATTGTTACAAATAACGTCGTGTTTTTTTATTTTAGCAATAACAGTTGAGTCAACAACTACTGTTCTTACCAAGTCTCCCAAATCCGCAGTTTCGCCTCCCGTTGTAAAAATATTAACACCGTATTTTCGCATGTTTTCGCAGAAGGCTTCGGTACCATTAATAATTTCGGCAATTACTTCGCCTGGTATTAAATTTTTATTGCGGCCAATAGTTGATGATAAAAGAATATTATTGTTTACGCCCACACACAATAAATCGTCGGTATTCATAACAATTGCGTCTTGAGCAATTCCTCGCCACACACTCATGTCGCCAGTTTCTTTCCAATACATATACGCCAATGATGATTTTGTTCCTGCACCATCAGCATGCATTACCAAACAATCTTCATCATTACTACTCAGCAAATCAGGAATTATTTTGCAGAATGCACTTGGAAATAATCCTTTGTCAATATTTTTTATAGCATTATGAACATCCTCCTTACTAGCCGAAACACCACGCGCATTGTACCTTTCCATGAAGTAAATTTATTTGCGCAAAACTAATCTTTTTACCTTTAAAACATAAGTTGATTTTAACTATTACATTTTCAAATAATATTAATTAGAATATTAATTTCATTAACTTAAATCGGAATACTATAAAGATTGATTTATTACAAAACATTGCTTTGTAGAAATTTAAAATACCCATGAAAATTTTTTACAAACATTTTTTAGTTACAGTCATATTTAGTGCTGTTACATTATTTTCAAATGCGCAAGTTGTTATAACGCAAGGCTTTGAAACACAAAACCCCTTTCTTCCAATAGGCTGGTCATTATCACCGCAGCTGCAAGGACCACAAAGCTTGTGGGCAGGAACAACAGGAGTTGCTGGTAATAACAATTCTCCCGGTGTTACACCTCATGGTGGAGGCAGAGTGGCACGTTTTAAAGCTTTTAATAATGTTGCAGGTGTTTCTCAATCATTGATAACTGCCCGTATAGATTATAGCGGACTAGGAAGCAATCAAGCTTACTTTAGCTTTTGGATGTACAGAGACAGTACATCTTTGAACTATGATAGTTTAGTAGTTTTAGTAAATACCGATACGTCCATTGTAACTGCCACAAGGATTGGTTCTGTTGCACGATGCAATACAATTAATCAGCCTGATTTGGTTTCAGCAAACACTTGGAATTATTATAGTTTTAATGTTCCTACTAGTTTTATTACGGACACCAACTACATCATTTTAAGAGGTTATGGTGATGCAGGTAAAAATATTTATATTGATGATATTGAGTATGATACTTATCCGCCAGTTTGTAACGGGCAACCAACTGTGGGCAATGTTGCTGCTAGTATAACAACCATTTGCGGAGGGTCAGGAGCAAGCATTATCTCATCAACAGCTTCTTCTTATGGCGAAAGTGGTTTGGTTTTCCAATGGCAATTATCTGATAATCCAAACGGCCCATGGGTTGACACACTTCAAAATTCAATAACTCTTAATACTGGTATTATTTCAACACCACATTATTACAGATGCTATATTTCATGCTTGAGCAGCGGTTTAAGCGATACATCATCGGTTGTGTTTGTTAATGTAACTAATAGCCCTCTTCCTGTATTAACAATTACACCTGTAGGAACTGGTCCGCAACAAAATCAAATTTCATTTTGTGTTGGAACAAGTGGAGTAGATGTTGCAGTAACTGGTGCAAATATTTATACATGGAGCCCTGCCACTGGCTTAAGCTCAAACACAGGTGATATGGTTACGGCTAACCCAACTATAAATACAACCTACACCATTGTTGGTACTGATAATTCAGGATGTTCAGTAAGCAAAACTATTGTTGTAACTCCTCGCAATCCGCCAAACTTTACAATAGCTGTCTCGGCAGATACATTATGTCAAGGCGATAGCACAACACTAACTGCAACTAATGTAGGTGGCGGAGGTGGTGGAACAACCTATTCTTGGGAACCGGGAAGTTTAATAGGAGCCAATATAACCGTAAGTCCACTTGCCAACGTAAATTATGTTTTAACTGCTACAAACACTTCTGGCTGTGTAAAATCAGATTCTGTCTTTGTTACAGTTAATCAATTACCAATTGCAACTTTTAGTGCAATAGATATTGCCAATCCTGGCACAGTTGTATTTACAAATACAAGTAGTTTTGCAACAAATTATTTTTGGAATTTTGGCGATGGTGATACAAGTTCTATTTTTAATCCTGAGCATAATTACCCGGAATTTGGAATGTATAATATATTGCTTATTGCATCAAACAATTGCGGACTAGATTCAATAACAAAACCAATTAATATTATTGGTGGAATAAGTAATATTGAACAATTAGAATCTTTAACAATACAACCAAACCCTGCCCAAGAATTTATTTCGTTAAAAAATGGTTCAAATTGTACAGTAGAAATTAATAGCTCAAATGGACAAATAGTTTTTCCAAAATTTAAGTTATTAAATGATACAGAGA
>Ga0209188_1001181_pt1 | contig 21872 bp, 20 predicted proteins | sample C_130625_EF_Meta_FD_187307 | JGI IMG/M metagenome (GOLD analysis project Ga0209188, IMG submission 187307) | Freshwater microbial communities from Lake Croche, Canada to study carbon cycling - C_130625_EF_MetaG (SPAdes) (version 2) | ecosystem: Environmental > Aquatic > Freshwater > Lake... | reverse complement strand
CTGCAGTTCATTGGAAGGTGGACAGACCCTTTACAAGATTTTGGGTGCTCAACCTTTCAACTACACTGATGCCATTGATGCTCTTCCCAACGCCATCCACGCTTTCGGTGGACCCGTTGCCACTTCCGGAACCAACAACTTTGTTGCTTCCAACGGTCTTTTCCAGATGAGTGATGCTCTTGACAGCACCTCTTTGGCATACGGTGCAGGATTTAACCCTGCAAGTGTTTCCGTCAACAATGCCGGAAACGACTGGGGTGCTAACTGGCAAAACGAAGGTGTTGAATCTGGTTCATACGTATCTGATGCCGGAACTTTCGTCCTTGCCGAGACAGCTCTCGACATGCATTGCTGGGGTGAGAACCCAGTCGTCACTGCTAAGTTGCAGTTGAACGGACAGGATCGTTTCTCTGAGCGTGAAGGTTCTTATTTCGATGTCGTCCAACCCGGACAACACCACACCCGTGCCCCCGATACCGGAATCAACGTCTACTCGTTTGCCCTTCGCCCAGAAGAGCATCAACCAAGTGGAACTTGCAACTTCTCTCGTATTGACAATGCCGTCCTTCAGTTGGTTCTTTCTTCCCCAACTGTTACCGGCACCCAGACTGCAAAAGTCAGAGTGTATGCTGTTAACTTCAACGTACTAAGGGTGATGTCAGGCATGGCTGGAATAGCTTATTCTAATTAAACGACTTAAAGAGATAACAATAGCATATTGTTACTTATATTTTTATGAATTAAACAAAAAATAAAAACCATAAAAAATAAAAAACTATAAAAAATAAAAAATAAAAATGTTTTATGTAAATGTAAAACATTTTTTATAAAGAAACTGTAGTATTTACGGAGTGAAGTATGAACGTAGTAAATTGTAGTATTTACGGAGTGAAGTATGAACGTAGTAAATTCATATATGTCATACGCAATACAATTATATAAACAATATAAAGACATACCGACATACTACTCATACTAACATATACAACACGCATACATATACAACATATAACAAAAATGATGAAATGCCTCGCTAAAGACCGTCACAATGACCCTTGCCGTAAATACACCATAGAACAAGACGGGACCCCAACATCGTTTTGTAAATTTCATCAATATATGAACGATTATACACCAGAAATGCTCGAGTCTACACAACTATGTAAATGTTGTAAACGAATGCATTATTTTACTGCCGAACACAAAACATGCGAACCTTGTAGAACAAGAGACAAAACCAAATACAAGAAACCGGTTGTAAAATGCGAACATCCAAGTTGTAATTTCCAAAAATCTTCAGAAAATGAATTTTGCGGGAAACATCAACTACAATTGTTTGTGAAAGCAACGGAATCACTTGGCAAAAAAGTATGTTATGACTATCTTCGGGGTTGTCGGTCGCAACTGGATGCATCGTATATGTATTCAAAATGCAAACAATGTCTGGAAAAAGAAAGAACCGACGACAAAGAACGTCGTCATGCTGCAATGAAGGCACTTCCAACAATAGAGACAAACAAAATATGTACGATTTGTTGTAAGGAAAAAGACCAAACCGAATTTTTATGTAAAGATAAAAATAACATACCGACCAAAACGTGTCAAACCTGCCGTTTGCAAAACAACGCTCAAAATATAAAACGAGACAGGGTTCAACGCAATCTATGGACGAGAATAAATCTAAACAAAGCATTTTATACTTACAAACGATCCGCAACCAAACGCAAGATTGAATTTCATCTTACCCAAGAAGAATTTATGGAAATAATAAAACAAAAATGTGTTTATTGTGCCGAAATGTCGCAAGAAAAACAATTTAACGGTATTGACCGAGTCGATTCGAAAGGACATTATACGAAGGACAATTGCGTAAGTTGTTGTTCTTTATGTAATTACCTAAAATACACTACGCCACTACACGTATTTTTTCATCGTGTCGAACACATTTTAACCCACGCTGGTAAAATACCCGGAAATTTATATCCAGAAGCGTTCCCGAATATTGTAAGTGGAAACTATATCAGTTTTCATAGAAACGCATTGGAACGAAATATCGACTTTCATTTAACCGAACTTGAATTCGAACAAATCGTCACTCAGAATTGTTATTTATGTGGAAAGGAACCCAACAATCACCATAGAAATGGGATCGACCGGTTCGACAATGCAATAGGATATACTCTCGAAAATGCCCGAACTTGTTGTAGCACATGCAATCTAATGAAAAACCGATTTCCCTACGAAGATATGCAAAATAAGTTTGCGCAAATATACGAAAATCGAATACGCATATAAAAATAAATTACCGATAAATACATATAAATACAATCAATCACCTATTTTACAATATATCAATACAATCCACTCATATACACCAACCAAACAAATGCATAGTATATCTAGTTCATCATCTTACGCAAATCAAAACACGCAAAACGATTTGCTATTAAAAAATTTGATGGAATTTTATGAAAATCGAGAGCACCTTCATAAAATGATGTACATTATCAATGGCGAATCGCGCATTTCATTACGTATAGTGGATTGGTTTGTTACAAATTACGCCAAAAAATATTATACCGTATATGATTTGGAACTGCCACAATCAAGTGAAACCGTGCGTTTCAAAGTATATAATGATTACAAGTTGAAACTAAAAGCATACAGTAAAAAACGATTCGACCCGTTTTGTCGATGGGACCGGATTCAAATACCATATGATGATGCTAAATATATGGAAACCACAATCGGGCAATTGAATTTTTTCAAATGGGCAATTGAAAACAAAATAGTAGATTATATTCGAGAAAACTACGATATAATTGAGACGGACATGAACCAACGCAACAGTTCTTCCTTAAAACGTATTAGTGGAAAAACCGAACAATCTTCGCAAATGTTTCATGATAATAAAACCCGCAAAAAGAGAGAGGAATTGTCGGTTTCGGCATGTAAATGTATCAAAAAAGAAACGGTGAATATTATAGTGAAATTCAATTAGGAGGGGGAACCAAGGTTCCCCCTAACCCCCCTTGGGGGAACCAAGGTTCCCCCTAACCCCCTCCTTTTAGTTTGTTAAAGAAAAAATTTCCTCCATCACTATTCAAGGAGGGGGTTAGGGGGAACCTTGGTTCCCCCACTTGGTTCCCCCATTATGCACCCATTTTCAAACGCAATACTAGCGTAAATACGATGGCGTGGACAACTAACCCTAAAAAGGTAGGGCATCCACTACTATTTGCAATAGGTCCTACTAAAGGTGACAAAAGAGAATGCACCAACTTGAACGCAATGGGATTAAACAACAGCACCAAAATAAAGGTGGTTTGGAGAGTATATTTCCATTTCAAAGAAGAATTGAGTGCCATTTTTAGGAATGTTTTGGGTTTTGTATATATAAGTATTTGTATATTTATGTATAAAGTATATAAAGGACCATGTTACGATATCTAATCTAATTTATCTAATTCAAATACATATTGCGTTGATTTGGTTGAACGGTTAGTTGTTCGGGCATAATGAGGGGTGTTTTATCGATAATATTCAATGACTTATATTGTTGTATATCGGGAGTCGGGTCTGGTTTGGGAGAAACCAAATTCGTAGACCCAATACCGAACAAAAACGATTCTACATCACTATAGTTTGCCGAAAGGTTTCGGTGAGCAGATTTCATACCCACCAATCCATTCCCTGGGAAATGCGTTTCGACGGGAATTGCATAATGAGGTGAGGTTTCATAGGAATAATAATTATGTGCGGTTTGGATACTGGATTGTTCGGCAGCGTAATTTCCGGGAGTATTTCGATTACGTGTAGATGCCATTTTGGTATATATTGTCGCAATACTACAAATTATAGTTTTTGGTATATTTTCACATAAAGAGGATTTGTTTCACTAAATGTCGTTGGGTTTTGGAGGTATTCGCAATAGCAAGGATAAAACGCACCAAAATAATCGTAGGAAAACAAAACGGCTAAACCAATTTCTCTATCCATCGAAATCATTTTGGATGCGGCTAAATCATACAATGTTTGAAACGATGGATTTGTATTTGTATTTGCGAATACAGTATCTAAAAATTTGGATACTGTACTCTCGTCATAATGTAATTCATCGAGAGTCTCTTCGTCTAAATCAAACGGATTCTCTGGAGGATCAATTGATTGATGCGTAATTTTCCTAAATATGTTTCGATATTCGGTTGTATTGGAATATTCGAATTGTGAGAGAACGCCTACATCGAAGCAAGAGGATGGTAAAGTTGTCATTTGTAGTAAATTGAAAAAAAACGTTAAAATATCAATAATATAGATACGCACTTGTTATTTATATTATTATTTTGTTTATTATTTATCTATCTTCGAAGGTTATTGTGAGAACGCCTTAAGCTACGCAAAAGCGAGGCGTAAGCGAAGCTGAGAGCGTAGGTGTTCGAGGAATAACCGGAGATGGTTTACCATCGAAGGTTATTGTAGTATTTACGGAGTGAAGAATAAACGTAATAAATTGCTCTTATTGTTGTTGTTGTTCTTGTTGATGACTACGTTTTGTTTTTCCGCCACATTTTTTTCCACGTTTACTTGATTTTTTTCCACGTCTACTTGATTTCTTTCCACCTTTCTTAGCACTTTTCTTGCCATTTTTTTTACTACTTTTTCTTCGTCTTCCTCCCATTGGTGTCTTTGTTTGTGACATATGTTCATTTCCGCCTACGGGACTAGATGCAAGTGCACTACCTCCTTCTTGTTGTTGATGTTGTTCTGCCTGTTCTTGATGTTGACCTGCTGGGGACTCCATATTCTTTATATTATATATTACAATTATATTTTAAAAAAATACAAGTGTAAATTTCTGCAATAAATCTGTAGTGAGTAACGAACGCAGGATAATTAACGCATTGGAACTCCATTGGGTTGAGACCCCTTACGAAAATCGGCATCTCCTGCAAGTTCTCGTGTAAGAATGCCGCCGCGAACCCATCCGTCCAACGCATACTCTTGAATGGTATGTGCTGGGTTGTCGACTTGTTCTTTCATTTTATCATCCACCGGATATAAACTGTATTCCATAAACGATTTTGTCATAATGGTAGAGACACTTTTCTTATCGTTGCTATTTTCGCCTTGTAATAATTGCGATTCTAACGTAGGATTACACGATCCTTTTCCTAAATAGGGCACTGTTAAAAATGGGCGTTCATTCAATTGAAGTTTTTCTAAACTGCGTTCTTTGGTTCGGTTTAGTCTCATAAGAGAGTCGACATCCACTCCTGCACTATTTACACCAACGCCGGATACTCCCGTAAACATAATATTTGGTTGGGTAGTGGCAAAATTTACGTGTGAATCCGACACGTTTTCACTGAAAAAACTCGAGAGTGTATAATTGGCAAAACGAGTATTGTATATGTTACGTTGCGTATTATCTACAGCATCTGCCCCAATTCTTCCCATATTGAAAAATGAAAAATCAGTCATTCTATATTGCTTGCAGGGTTATGTTATTATATAATTATACTATATTTCTATTGTTTACGGAGTAATTTACCTCCCTCCCCCCCACCAAACTATACTGCCGGCATTGACTGGTATTTTCGAGAGCAAGCAAACATATTCCCTTCTTTACACGATACCATGCTTCCATAACAAAAATCGGCAAATGCTTGTTGGTCATTTGGTATAGTAGTTGCAGCATTCGAATAAAATGGACGCATCGATTGTTCGAATTGAAATTCTTCGCCTAAATCCTTGAATAATTTATCGGCAATATCCGGTTGATCTGGATTTGCTTGTTTTACAAATTCTTTAGCTTGCCCTAAAATATCAGCATTCACGAATTTATTATAAGAAGTCGGTGCAGTTTTTTTGGTAGGGTTATGTTCATAATCCGTTAATAATACATTGCTAAATGGATTCGATGGCGTGCTTTTATCGAATAAACCGGTATTATCCCGGTTCATTAGTTTTATATTTTCCATTTCGAGAGTATCTTGTGCTAATCGTTCTGATTTATCGGTAAATGGTTCTAACTCTCCGTCGTCCTCTAAATCAAACCGAACTGCCTTTTTCGACTGTTTCGATTTATTTTTATTATTTTTTTTGTGATTGTTATACACTAATGCAATAGAACCTATAGTGATTGCCAAAATAATAAATATATGTGCGTTTTGTGTTATGACAAATATTGCTATGCCCATTAACAATACTGAACGAGTGATGGCGTTTAATTTTTGTGAATACGTCATGGTTTCTACGGGAAAAAACTCTAAAATATATTCCGACTGAAACAATACGTTGGGATTTTCTAACCAAAAAGGAACGTTTGTTTTTGTTACTTTTGGTGGATCGAAATACCGGGTGGGTATAGCATCTTGTAATTCCGAAAATGTTTCAGTGGAACCTTGAACGCTTTCTTTATTTTGATTGCTTTTTTCATTGTTGCGTATATTGCTATTTGTATTATTATCACTCTCGCTATACTGTTCCGGCATATTGTATATAATTTATATATTTTATATATTTTATTGTTTCGTTTCATGACAAGTCCAGACATTGTAGTATTCTCGAAGAAACGACGTTAGGAGTTTTAGCTTAGCAAAAGGTGAATTGCGATATTTCCGGAGAAAGGAGGAACGAGTTTTTCCGGGAATACTACAATAACCTTCGATGGTCACTTCGTATCTGTAGTATTCCCGGAGCAAGGAGGAACGACTTGCGTAGGTGAATTGTAGTATTCCCGGAGCAAGGAGGAACGACTTGCGTAGGTGAATTACCATCTCCGGTTCGTCTGGATGGCGTTTTAAGACGCCATCCAGACACGCCTTTTGCGGTAGCTAAAGCGCAGTCGATTTCTCGAACACCTACGCTCTCAGCTTCGCTTACGCCTCGCTTTTGTAGTATTCCCGGAGCAAGGAGGAACGACTTGCGTAGGTGAATTGTAGTATTCCCGGAGCAAGGAGGAACGACTTGCGTAGGTGAATTGTAGTATTCCCGGAGCAAGGAGGAACGACTTGCGTAGGTGAATTGCGTAGCTTAAGGCGTTCTCACAAAATCTTATAAGTGTGGCATTTTATGTTTAATACATTGTTTGTCAATTTCCAGCGTTTTACATTTCGTTTTCACCGGAACAATTTTCAATATACATTTCGATTTTTCGCCATATAACGGTTCAGTGCATCCTTTTTCCGTTATTATTTTTTTCAGGGATGGCGATATTGCGCATCTTGCCCGAAAATGTTCATATCTTTCTCGAACCATATCATACGACAATCCGGATTTTTTGTGCAATATATCATTGACGAATTCATGAAGACGATATACATATTTAGAAAAGGTCTCTCGAGAGTCCATATCGCTTTGCGTCAATGGCATTTTTTTGAAATTCCGTTTCAGGTTTTTGCGACATTTACCGCAAGGCAATACATATTGTAATCGTAAAATAAACTCTCGATAATGTTTCTTGTCTTCTGCCGTCGGGTTCGTCGGGTAATTGAAACTCATTGTGTGTAGATAATGCCACATACCCGGTCCCCATACAGTCGTCAACATTCCGTCATTGCTGTCGTAATCGGTCTTGCTGTATACACCCGGATTGGGTTTAGATATTAACCCTTTATTTTTTACGGTGTGTGAATGCCGTGTCGTCTTACGTTTTCGAGTAGGCATTTATTAAATAGTATATTGTTCCGAAATCTATATATTCTAATCACATTATCCCATCATAATAAATTATATCTGGCGTATCCTTCGTATTTATTGCGTATTTTATAGTATATTTGTACTATATATCAAATATACCAACTCATCGTATTATTATGTCGAATACGGTCGATTTATTATTGTCTTATGTGAGAGCATATTATTTCCGTATTATGATTGTTGCATTGTTTATTATATTTGCAGTTGTCGGGTTTTATGCTTTTAAACAATTCTATCCAGCAGTCACAACTACTAATAAATTTAGTGACGTAGCAAATACGGCACCAAACGGAAAAGAAATCACCATCACAATGTATCATGTGGATTGGTGTCCCCATTGTAAAAAGGCACTCCCGGATTGGAAACAATTCACGGATGCATACAATGGTAAAAATGTGAATGGTTCGACGATTGTATGCGTCGATTTAGATTGCACGGATAATAAAAACCCTAAAATCAAAAACCTTCTCGATAAAGAACCGGTGATTGATTCCTTTCCTACCGTGAGAGGTGTTATGGTCGGGAGTGATGGAAAAGAAATTACAATTCAATACAAATCCAAAATCACAAAGGACAATTTAGAAAAGTTTGTACTCTCGATTTCGTCGCCGAAATAAATGGTTCGTGTAGTAAATTCACCTACGCATCTCCTTCGTCGATGCTCCGGCAATACTACAATTTATGAGAACGCCTTAAGCAACGCATTATCCGCAATTCATCTTTTGCGAAGCTAAAACTCGTTTATCGTTTCTTCGGGAATACCGCAAATGTTTGTGTATGTATTTTTGTAAAATTCTTCCCACGAACGGATGCCGTCCTCTAATAATATAACACGTTCATCGTATGATTTAAATGCGTTATACATTTTGTAAAAATTAATGGTGGGTGAATAATTACATACTTCGACTTGGTTTTTGATTGATTTAGGTAAATCGGATACTTTTGTAAACATTGTGTACATAATATAAAACAAATAATCAAATAACGTGTTTATTTTGGGCATAGCAGTGTCGTCCGTTTTCTGGTACTTGCGCTTGAATCCTAATATTTCGTCGGGGTTTTCGACATGTTCTAAACACCGGTTGATTGGGTAATTACTGATAAACCCGCCATCTAAATATATTCGGTCTTCTAAATAGTGTGGAGCAAACAAAATAGGCAATCCAGAGGAACAGTATACGGCATCCAATAACTCCCAATCTGGATGTGTTTTATACGACAAATCGACCAATTCGAATTGTGTGAGTTCGGTCGTCATAATATGTAAGTCTATATGAGTGTATTCGTAAAATTCTTTTAATGTAATATTCATTGGTAGATCAATTGCATTGAATATCGGTTTGAATATTTCATGCATAGTTTCTTTTGTAAAAACGCCCTTTTTATGAAACGAATTTGCAAAATTACCGAAATGAACGTCAAACACTTTATGCCACGGACGTTTTAATACAAAATCGTCATATATATCCCAACCAAAATGGGGCAATAATGCCATTGGAATCGCAAAAATCGAACCGGCTGAGGTGCTGTATATGCTCTCGATATTTTTTATATCCCAAAATCCGGATTTATTGCTTTCTCGTAATGCACTATAAAATGAAAACCCCATTTCTCCGCCTCCCGAAATAACCAAATGCCGTATGGTAGTTGAACACGGCATTTGTGTTTTTGTTTCTTGGGTTGTATTGGCGAGAGTATCTGCGTAATGTGTGTCGCTTTGTTGATGGATTGTTTTTAATACAAACGGAATGTATTCCTCGTCTTCGCCTTCGCTTGTGTCGTCTGTGAAAACGCCGGAGCAAGGAGGAACGACTTGCGTAGGTGTTCGAGGAATCGACTGCAAAGCAGGCGTGTCTGGATGGCGTTTTAAGACGCCAACCGGATTATCCGGATAATTTATCGAAGAGAACGATGAACATTCAACATTCTCAACTCCGTGTATGGGTATTTCTGGTGTAGGGAAGAATGTTTTTGATAAAAAAGATAAATCCGTAGAAAATACCAAATCTTTCCCTCGCAATAAAGAATCATATACCGGTTTTACAAAAGGTAAATTCATTTATCAAATTTGTATATGGCATAATTGGAAGTTCGTTTTTATGTTTTTTTCTTGAAGGTTATGAAAACGAGACCTTTTTCTCGATTTTATCGAAGAAATCTTGGTTATAGACTAAATTGCCGGTTGGTTTGTATGTTTGTATAGGCGTGTATTGTTTTTGTTCTTTTTGTGATGTCCCTCCATTGCCATTTCGTTCATTCAATATTCGAGAGTTTGGATTGTCCGTTTGTTCTTTGGGGTCTATTTTGTCGACTATATTTCCTTTTTCGTCTAATACAATGCCCGTTTTCTTTTTAATTTCGTTTCGAGTATATGACGGAACCCAATTTTCCCATGTAATAAAGAGAGTGTTTGGATATATAAACCGAATAAAGAATCCGTTTTCTTCTAACTTCGTAACCACATACGCGATACAATCCGTTTTATCATATACTGGTTCTCCGAAAATAAATTCCGGAATAGTAAACCAAATGAATTTCTCATTGCGTTTGGTTCGACTTGTAACCGTAATGCGTCGATGTATTCGGTTCAGTATTTTATTAAATATCGAGAGTTGCTTCAAATCCCGACGTTGGTCTTTTTCGTATAGTTCGTCTATATTTACTTTTCGAACGGCATCGTCGTCTTCTACATATAAAACACACGACATTTTTTATATATAGTATACATTTTATTTTTGTCCGGGAACACTATTCACCTACGAATGGTATTTCGTTTGTGAATACGGAGGTTTTTTTGGGTGTTTTGTAAAGTCTTGTATTTGGTAGACGGTGTTCGATTCCACAATTTGCGTGTTGTATTATGTCTGCCTCCCGTTTTTCGCACATTTGCGTGCAATGCTTTTGCGATTTCATCTTCCGTATCTTTTGGCGTACTTATTCCCGATATTAAATTGGTATATTTTCCAACGACTTCTGCACTAAACTTATTTGCCGGGTTGTTTAAATCCTCGGTTAATTTTTTTAAAAACAATTTGAATATGACATCGTTTGCAACCAAATCATTGTCACTTTTACTTGCCTCTTGCGATGTAGATGTCGCGGTGTCTTTCGGTTGTTTTAATATATCATTGTCTTGTAGCAATTTGTTTAAAAACATGCGAAACGATTTCCCTTTAAACATTTCCAATACACAAACCAGTATTGTAGTTCGCAAATCGTCGGCATCTACAGACAATCGCCCTTTCACATATTGATAAACGTCGTATGTATATACTTTCTTTTTCACCGAAGAAATCACGCTACCTACATAATCTTTTATAACCGTTTCGACATATCTATTTTGAGGGTTCAAGTATGACGATACAGGTTGTTTCACTGTGTGGTTCGCTATTTCAGGCATCTCCGTATTGACAAGTCCGCGCATTGATGAAGTCATATCCGTCATTGATAATACCCCGCCTTCGAAATATTTCCGAAACAAACCGATATTCAACTGTTTCATGTAGTTGTGTGTGCGTTTCAGGTCAATCCCATTTGAACTCACTATTTTTGGATTTGTGGCAATGTTATGGTAAATATAGGTTAAACAAGCAATTGCAGTTAGTTCTATACTTTTCGGTTTTTGGATTCGTTTATAATGTTTCAATTCTTTTGTATATATATGGTATTGTTCTGTTCGACCAATTGTAAGAATAAATCCTTTAATACCTTTGTCTTGTAACAATGTTAATAACAATGCATTTAACCCATATACGGAATGTTCTTTTGCTTTGGCAACAATTGATTTGGCAATGCTTATCAAATACAGTTTGATATTTTGTAATATTTGGATTGTGAATGATTTTGCATATATATCTCCGTATTTTGGGTCGTTTTGTTTAATCATAAACACATAATTGTGTAGCAGTTTATCCTTAACGGTTTTTATCATTTTTATTTTAGATTTGTCTTCTGGGTTTTTGGATTTTAATAATACACGATTGAACGATTTTTCGCTCAATACTAATTTACTTAATTTGTCGATTTCGTCTGTAATGACTTTACCAACCTCCCGTTTTATCATCATTTTTGTCACGTTATTTTTCTGTAATGTTTTTTTGAGGTTATTGTCTCGTTTTGTGTTTATAAAACACGTTCTATCGGGGTCTTCCTTTTTTTGGGGGTCTTCCGTTTTTTGGGGGTTTTCCGTTTCTTTCGCTGGTTCGACCAATTCTTTGATATTCGATAATGATTCCATTGGGTTTTGTGTAGCATCTGCTATTGTGCTTATTGGATTCCCTGGAAGCGCACTTGCCAATGTTGAAGGTTTTGTTTTTGATTTCCCAAATGGATTCAATTTACCCAATATGCTTTTCGCATCGTCTCCCCCGCCGCTTGGTTTTTTCGGGAAACACGCTTCATATATATCTGTTAATTCAGCGTCATTAGTAAGTCGATTTATGCTTTCCAATATATTTACAATGTATGATAACATTGCCGTTTGGGTTTCGGGTCTCACTGAGTTTGGTGAATCGGGTGATGGTTTATTAAAAAGAGTTATATCCAAACTGTCGGGTGAATTAACGATAGTGTTTAAAATTTCGACTACCAAGTCTGGACGTATTTTGCGTATTTCTTCCATACTTTTAATGGGGGGTGGTTTTTCTGCTCTAGCAGTATATATTGCATTGAATTGTTCGATAAAAGATTGTTTGGGAGAACCTGTCGATGACAATATCGAGAGTATAGTCTCGAATAACAAATGGTATTTAAATACATATTCGAACGATGGAATATAATTTCCAATATATTTGCTTACATTATCGATAAATGGATTGGTATCCATACACGACTTGTCTTGAATTATTCCTTTGAATATTTCAGAAAACTCTGCAACTTTATCGTATATTTTATCTAATTCATTATCCATATGAACATGTAAAACTTATATTATATACATATATTCTCTGGAGATGGTTTACCATCGAAGGTTATTGCGACAAATCTGGAGATGGTTCACCATCGTAAGAGAATGTATTATTTACGTAGTAACTACGAAGGATAACTCACAAAATTGATTACATCCTGCCGTTCTATACCATATAGTATAAATCCAGTTACCAAATCAATATAAACACAAATTGCGTTATATATAAACAATTACGAAAATCAATAATAATATACTAACAAAAATGGAAACACACATACCGTCGATTCACCTTATATCACAAAACAAAACCAAAAAAAAGAAAACGCCCACCCAAAAAATCGACAAAACTCGCATGTGGGATATTTTCGACAAAGAACCGAATACACCTACGTCGATTGAATGCATATACGAACAACAACCCGACAATGATTTATGCACTGCGTGTAACACCATATTAATGATTACGGAAGAAGGGTTTCCGACATGTACCAATACGGCATGTGGAATTGTTTATACAAACACATTGGATTATTCTCCCGAATGGCGTTATTTCGGTGCGGAAGACAAAAATGCAAACGACCCAACCCGATGCGGAAATCCTATTAACCCATTATTGGTGGAATCGTCGTATGGGTGTAAGGTATTATGCACCCCTAAATGTTCATACGAAATGAAAAAAATCCGCAAATGGACCGAATGGCAATCGATGCCACATCGAGAGAAATCATTATACGACGAATTCCAGTTTATTACAACTATGGCACAAAATGCCGGCATTCCTAAAATATTCATCGACGAAGCAATGATTATACACAAAGACATTTCGGGACAAAAGATATTTAGAGGATTGAATCGTGACGGAATCAAAGCCGCATCGATTTATATATCGTGCCGTTTAAACGGTTGTCCTCGAACATCGCAAGAAATTGCCGAAATATTTAAATTGGACAAAACCAGTGCTACAAATGGATGCACGATGGCGGTTAATATATTACACAACATTGAGCGAAATATGGATGTGAGCGTGCAATCCGACTTGTGTTCTTCCAAACCGAGTTCGTTTATCGAGAGATATTGTAGCAAATTAAACATGCCACAGGACGCGGTATTATTAGCTAAATTCGTATCTGCCAAATTGGAACAAAACAATATCATTACAGATAACACACCGCATTCCATTGCAGCAGGAATTATTTATTTCATATCGCAAGTGTGTTCTCTACATATTACCAAAACCGACATCAAAAACGTGTGTAAAGTGAGCGAGGTCACCATCAACAAATGCTACAAAAAAATGGACGCAATCAAGTCACAATTAGTGCCGTCTTGTCTATTGTGAGAACGCCTTAAACTACGCAAAAGCAAAGCTGAGAGCGCAGGTTATTGGGTTAAAACCCCATATACATTTGAGGACGACGTTTGGTGTTTACTACACCTTTATATGGAACTGCACCGTTTCGTAAATCATATACTTCAGATAATACCGAATTTTCGGGAATATCAGTTAAAAAATGATTGACATTGACACTAATAAAATCGAGTGTAGAGTTAGAATCCGTGTCATTCAAATGAACTAACATATTATTTGTGTTTGAGTGTATTGACCCGGAATTTGTATTTTTTAATTTCAACGGGAGTTCGGATTCTATAGTATTCGGTATAACAATATGCGGCGGAATTTCATTTGGTCTTTCGTTTAGTTGAATGCCGTAAATACGGTTAAATCCTTCCGGTGTTTGTTTTAAATAACGTAAATATTCGGTTTTACTAGTGAGTCGTTTTACACCACTATTTATACACGCAAATAAACTCCCATCATCTGCATTTACAGTTAAATCATAAAAATTGCTTCGATCAATCGTAATGCCGGCATTCACTATTCGTGTTTGTATTAAATTATCTTCGAACCCCCACGCCCAAAAATTAGGGAATCCGTTTATTCTCTCGAAATCTTCGCCTACAATAGAAACTATACCACCCAGAGTATATTGGAAACCGAAAAAATGTTTTACTACACCCTTTGTTGTAATATAATCCACATAATTTTTGCGTAATGGAAAAATATCCACATCGTTAAATACGAGTGTCATTTGTTTATAATCATTTGGATACTTGTTTTTAATGTGTAAGAATCCAATGTTTTTTATTGCTCCTCTGTTAAATTTGCGAGTATCATTTTGGTGAATCACATATATTTCGTAATCCGTTTTCGGTATATCTTCTAAAACACTACTCATTTTAGTAATAAACGATTGCAAATAAAACGCCCGATTTCTATACGGAATAATAAACACAAACTTTGGAACTGTGAGACTGCCGGAGCTACGTAGTAGCGTAGGTGTTCGAGGAATCGACTGCGCTTTAGCTACCGCAAAAGGCGTGTCTGGATGGCGTTGTAAGACGCCATCCGGACGAACCGGAGATGGTTTACCATCGAAGGACAATGTGACATTCGAAGATAAATCTTCGTTAGTGCATATATTCATTATAATATTTTCATTATCTTCCAATGTAGTCATTCTCTTTATATACAATATGATTATACATCATATTTTATATTTTACCCTATTTTTTTGACAAAAGGCGTTCTCGCAAATGTCTTATTCCATAAATACCTTATACGTAATACCATATGATTTGTCGTTTTCCCATACTCCCGATATTTTTATATATTTCGTGAGAAAACCTATTCTCTTAGCATCGCTTTCATTATCTTTCGATGGTAAACCATCGTAGGCGAAATCAATAGAGAATGCTCGAATACACCCGCTGTATAATTGGGTTGCTAATCCATAAACCGGCGTTTTAGTCTGGTCTATGAATTGCGTTCTTGAATATAAGTTTAAAATATGTGTTTCGATTTTACATATACTCTCGATTTGCGTGTTATTTTGCTCGATGAATGGGTTGAATTGCATATTTGTTTTATACGCGAGATTATCTTTCGATGGTGTGAGAACACCTACGCAAGTCGTTCCTCCTTGCTCTTGCTTCGTTATAGGCGTTCTCACAAAACTATTATCGGTCGATATATCATCTGGTAAAAATTTAGAACAAATTTGAAATTGTATATATAACCCGGTCATCGTGAAATTCGGGTTGGAATATAATATTTTAGTAAATATTCCATCAATAATAATGTTTTTCTTTTTTTCTGTAAAAAATATATTATCCGGAGACGGTTTACCATCGAAGGATAACCCTTCGTGAGTGTATTTCACAATGGGTAATGGTAATATAATATTCATTGGCAAATGGGAAATATTTAAATTCGATAATGTATATACATTAGCAAATTGTTTATATTTATTTCGGCAAATCAGGAGTATTGTCTGGATTCAACGCAAATACTATAACGCTTGGCGCCGACCCGTTTGTTTTCGAGAGTTTTTTCTTTAAATATTCATCTAATATGCCAAAGATATTACGTGTAGTTAGTTTAACTCGTTTGGTTTTATTGGTGTCGTCACTTGTCTTTATATCTTGTATCGTGTTTATTAGAGAGTAAATATTCATCAATAGAGAAACCATTGCAAAAATAGTCAATGAATCGACGGTGAATGTTTTGTTTTCCAAATTGTTTGGGTCATCTTTGAAAATATACACCGTATTTTTGGGGGAAGGTGTATGTTCCAAATCTTCCATTTTTACGTTTTGAAGATATTCTTTGGTTGTATTTAATACGAATAAAATATCATCTGGCGACGAATATAAAGACGCGTTTGATGTATAATGTTCGATCAATTTGGCGTGTGTAAATGACGGACCAATAATTTTATACAAAAACGTTTTGATTACGTCCAATTGACCGGATTGCGTCTTATATGCATTAATTAGTGTTGCAAAATAATACGAAAATTCGGTAGGGGAATATTCCGCATCGATTTTGGAAATCGCCAAATATTTTACCAAATTATACGTTAGGTTTGCATTCGTTAATTTTTCAGTAACTATTTTTTGTATATCACCCAATTCTAACCCCGATATCTTGTTCGTATCAAACATATCGCCATACATTTTATCCAATTGTTTGGTTTCATTCGGTTTTATATCATTTGTGTATTTCTTATATAAATTCGATTCTTCAATTGGTTTCGAATACTCTCCATTATTCTGTATGGTATTTGCACTGGGATCGGGAGTGTAGATTAAATGGTTATATACTTTAATACATTCCGGAACTTCCATTGCATCTTGCATAAAATCATTGATTTTAAACGTGCATTTTACGTCGGTATTTTTGGCGTATTTTTTGGGATAATATACATATTCGTTGTTTTCCGAATTAAACCCCTCTCTATTTCGAAGAAGCGAGTGTGGGGTGATATACAAATTCCATAGATGATATATGACTATACTAATAAAAACGACTAATAATAAAGCAATAATCACTCTCGAAATAAGAGCATGCGGTTTCATTAAATCAATAATATATATTTATACATATATATTATATTCACAAATGTCCGCATTATTAAACCAAAATAGCATACGGTATAATAGTTGGAAAGGAAAAACATTGACACAAATTACTACCCAAATACAAAAAAACAATCGAAATAATTCCGTTATTTCTAGACAAAATTTATTCCTGCCTCAACCATTAAAAATTTATCGAAGAGAAATGGTGACTGGTGCTAATAAAATCGCGACACGCAACAGTCGAAATTCGGCAAGCATTGAAACAATGGACATGCCAAACGGGTATATCATTACTGCAAACCCGTTATCGGCAAATTATCCAAGTTTAGTGCACGTTTTAGAGGCAAATGTAACGCAAAATAAATCGCAAAATGGAGATTGCACCATTCAAAACGCCAATGTATGTACTGCCGACAACGCACGCCGACGGGTTCGTAGCAGTGGGATGGTGAAACGTACATTTAAACCGCAAAACAACACCGACAATGCGTATTTTACCAATTCAAACCAGTATTTAGTGAGTCGTAATCGCACATTCAAACAAAACCAGTATTCGCATATTCACAAGGGGGAAGATTCATTAATGCCAAATGGAACACTCTACAATACCAATGTATATTCGCCAAACGGATTATCGCATTGTAAAAAAACGCAAATTATCACGGGAGTAAATGATACATTTTATTATTTATGGACGACATTCGACCCAACCACGACTGCAAGTGTTATTTCGAATCCAAATACTGCGTCGAATTGTTACAAAGTAACCATTCCTCCCGGATACAAAAATATCGAAGATATTCAATCGGCGTTTTATGCTGTGTTATTACAAAACGGACATTATTATATTGATGTGCGAACCAATACCAAAGTATTTTTACTCAAGATGATATTTAATGTAGTGGAAAATAAAATCGAGTTACAGAGTTTTACCGAAAAAATAGTGTATTCAAACAATGGTTCATACACAAAACCCGATGGGTTTACACCTGCATTAGCAAACGGATATACTGCATATAAACGCCCAACGTTTTACTTTCCGGCAAGTTCCGGGTTTGCAAGTGTTATTGGGTATACTTCGTTCAATGCGACATTTTATCCAAATATTCAAGGCGGAACAAATCTAAGCAACGAATCTATTGGATTTTTATCCACTAGTGCCGTCGGTATTTTTCCATTTTACGACATTTTACATTATAAACCGAGCAATACACGTTTTGCAACGCAGGGTGGGGTTAGTGCGAGCAGTCGTATATTACGTGTGAAATATGACACAATTACACGAAACGGATATATATACCAGAAGACGTTTGGCAGCGGTGTTGCTGCGGCAATGTCGTATGGTGTTCCGGGCACGGTCTATACAATTAAAGACAAAATGGGATATCCAAATAAACGAACGCCGGTTTTTCCCAAATGCACAAATGGCGGTCAAGCGTGTGCTAAAAAATAAACCGATCTCTGTATTATCCCGAGAAGATTTATCTTCGTAGGATAATAACCTTCGATGGTAAACCATGTCCGGTTATTGTAGTATTCCCGGACAAGCGAAGCAGTGACGACGAAGGAGATGCGTAGGTGAATTCCTCGAACACCTGCGCAAGTCGTTTCTCCTTGCTCTTGCGGTATTCCCGGAGCATCGACGAAGGAGATGCGTAGGTGAATTGCGGTATTCCCGGAGAAACGACGTTAGGAGTTTCGTAGGTGAATTGCTTCGTTGTAGGCGTTCTCACAATCCCGAAGAAACGACGTTAGGAGTTTTAGCTTCGCAAAAGGTGAATTACACAAATGTATTGTTACATAAAAACGTATTATATGGAACATTATATCGAATACACCATCCAATACATTTATTAATGTTTTTTTGTATTAACCCGTCTATACGGTCTGGTTTGGTGTTTCTCTCAATCAGTGTAATTGTGTTATGTATATTTTCAATTTGATAAAATCCAAATCCGGAATTGTATTCTTCTATTTTTGTTTGAAAATAGACGGGTATAGGGGTAGTCAAATAGCGACACACAAATATAGGCGTTCTCACATTAGCGTCGCATTCAACTTTGTTAATAACCTTCGATGGTGTGAGAACGCCTACAACGAAGCAAGAGCAAGGAGGAACGACTTGCGTAGCAGACGCTTCGCTTACGCCTTGCTCTTGCGGTATTCCCGTAGAAACGACATTCGGGGTTTTCACCTCGCAAAAGGTGGATTGCTTTGCTGTAGGCGTTCTCGCAAATGCATTATATAAATATGGATAAAAGTCTTCTACTTTATAATTGCTGGAAAAACATTTACATACTACATACTTTTCGGAATTACCCGAACGACTGGTTTGTGGTTTGGTGATATATACCGTTTTATAAAAAGACGATAGTAACGCCAATAAGTCAATTGTGCAATGGTAAAAACAGTCGAATATTTTCAATACAAAATTTCCGCCGGGTTTCTGCATAACTAATGCAAATGCGATTTGTGCAAACAACAATTCGACAATTTGTAGTTCTTGATTATTAAAATCGATCGAAAAATCAAACCCTCCATCTGCCGTAATCAAATCCATAGAAGACTTGTATGTCTTATAGCAATACTCAAAGTTTTCTATCGATAAAATATCGCCCGTTCCATCTGCACCATTTTCTATCTTTACGTTTCGATTTGACATTAAAAAATGGTCGCTTTTTTTCCACGTGGGAATAGTGCCGTCGTTTTTATGGTCGTGTATTGTCATACCAATATAGGTGTCATTTGGATTTTTACGTGAATTCACAACTGCTTCTATGAAACCACCAGGTCCTTCTGCAAGATGAAACGTGCATATAGGTGAACAATTTACCGGTTGTTTAATAACCTTCGATGGTAAACCATCTCCGGTTATTCCTCGAACACCTACGCAAGTCGTTCCTCCTTGCTCCGGAGATGGTTTACCATCGAAGGATAATGAAACCAAACGAAATTCGTGTATGAGTTCAATCATTTTAAAATACGAACGAGAAAGCGGTTTGTATTTTGACACGGATCTTTTTTTATACGGGTTATTCGTATGTATGTATTCATAGGTGTTTGTATATTTTTTATAATTGTCCCATTCTTTTTCGTGTAGATGGATTTTGTTTTTAATATCTTGTAAAAAAAAAGAGAGTGATTGTGAAATGTACTTTGATGGCAACGAGTTTGATACATCTACTTTTAAAAATGGATACAATGGTGTATGTATTGATGGAATAGTATATACTTGCATTGTATGAATATATTATTCAAATATGTATTTATATAACGTGTAATATGTAGTACCATATAATATTTTTATTTTGTTTTCATAATTCATTTATCTTCGAAGGATAAGTCGTCCGGCGTTCTTACATTATCCTTCGTCGTTACTCCTTTCGTCGTTACTCCTTTCGTCGTTACTCCTTCGTCGTTACTCCTTCGTCGTTACTCCTTCGTCGTTACTCCTTCGTCGTTACTCCTTTCGTCGTTACTCCTTTCGTCGTCGTTACTTCGCAAATACTACAATAACCTTCGATGGTCACTTCGTATCTACCATCTCCGGTTCGTCTGGATGGCGTTTTAAGACGCCATCCAGACACGCCTGCTTCGCAGTCGATTCCTCGAACACCTACGCTCTCAGCTTCGCTTACGCCTCGCTTTTGCGTAGCTTAAGGCGTTCTCACAGAAACTCCAAATCCTTCAATTTCCAGTATTCGCATCCTCCATTTGGCAAGGGGCGTTTTACAATAAAAGGCACTTTCTTTTGCGACAATTCGTCTACCGCAATCAAATAACTATCAATTATCCCATCCGCAACCGGAATCAATGGCGTAGCACCCGCATCAAGTTGCTTAGCACGTTCTCCCAAAATGCGTGATCGTTCGTATTTTGTTAAGAATGGCAATGTTCGATGTAATGGGTCTATAATGTTTCCGGCATTATCTCGAACAACAACACTCAACGTTTCAATTTCGTCGTGATTGTGTTGCAATAACTCTGGATGGTATTGGTCGATTGTAGATTGTTTGGTGAACTCGTCGAATTTCTGCAAATATTGTTCTCCATCGGCATCTTCGTCTTCTTCATCATCTTCGTCGTCGCTATCCATTTCATACGACATTTCGGGTTCTTCGTTTCGTTTTGGTCCGCCCCGTGTTTTTTTTCCGGTTTTTGATTTTGCGGAAGTAGGGTCGGCATTAAACACTTCTTCTGCCACATTCTCATCGTTATAGTCACCCATTTCAGATAAATCATCGTCATCATCGTCACTGCCTTCAGTGTCTTCAATGGACTCGTCGTCATCATCATCGTCATCGTCGGAATCGATTTTCAGGTTGGTTTTTAAGTCTGGAGGTAAAATGACTTTTTTAACAGGTTTGAATGTTTTGGGATTGTCTTCGTCGTCTGTATCTACGTCACTATTGTTTGCAGAAGAAGAATATGATTTTTCGTCGTCAGACATTTTTAGTATATTTGGGTGATTGATGGTTTATAATATATGTATATAATTTTATATAGGTTTGTATGCGTATTGTATTTTATAATCGTTATGGAATATAGTATTCAATTTTTTGCACTTTAACTTGCGCAAGTCAATTCACCTTTTGTGAGAACGCCGGAGCAAGGAGGAACGACTTGCGCAGGTGTTCGAGGAATCGACTGCGAAGCAGGCGTGTCTGGATGGCGTCTTAAAACGCCATCCAGACGAACCGGAGATGGTTTACCATCGAAGGTTATTGCGAAGCTAAAACTCGTTCCTCGTCACTGCTTCGCTTGTCCGGGAATACTACAAAATTGAATCTGGTTTGGGCGTTGTCGAATATATAATAACATACATATAAATATAAAAAAA
>Ga0209188_1001178_pt1 | contig 21912 bp, 13 predicted proteins | sample C_130625_EF_Meta_FD_187307 | JGI IMG/M metagenome (GOLD analysis project Ga0209188, IMG submission 187307) | Freshwater microbial communities from Lake Croche, Canada to study carbon cycling - C_130625_EF_MetaG (SPAdes) (version 2) | ecosystem: Environmental > Aquatic > Freshwater > Lake... | reverse complement strand
AGTTCTAATTTACAAGAGTTCCCGGAATGATTCCAAGATTGTGACTTTTTTGTAAATTACAGTTCTAATTTACAAGAGTTCCCGGAATGATTCCAAGATTGTGACTTTTTTGTAAATTACAGTTCTAATTTACAAGAGTTCCCGGAATGATTCCAAGATTGTGACTTTTTTGTAAATTACAGTTCTATATGCCTTACCAATATGCTTTGCATTATTTAGTCACTCGTTTAAAATTAGGTATATTTATTTTTGCATTCATAATGTACGGAGATACTCATGGGTGACTCCAACCACGATTACTCAATGAATGATTGCTCAAACAATGAACATAATGATGATGATTGCTGTCGAGACGGGAAAAACGGTAGAGACGGGCGCGACGGGTTAGATGGATTAGATGGTAGAGACGGTAAAGACGGTAGAGATGGTAGAGACGGTAAAGACGGGTGCAAAGGTCCTCCTGGTTGTCATGGTCCGCCCGGCCCTACGGGCCCTACGGGCCCCACTGGTCCACAGGGTTTCACCGGTTCTGATGGTAAAACTGGCCCTCAAGGTTTCACAGGTTCTGATGGAGCAACCGGCCCTACGGGCCCTCAAGGGTTTACGGGTTCTGATGGCCCAACCGGCCCTCAGGGGTTTACAGGATCTGATGGCCCCACTGGTCCTCAAGGTTTCACGGGATCTGATGGCCCCACTGGTCCTCAGGGTTTCACGGGATCTGATGGCCCCACTGGTCCTCAAGGGTTTACAGGCCCCACTGGTCCTCAAGGGTTTACAGGCCCCACTGGTCCTCAAGGCTGGAATGGAAGGTGTCTTGCTTCAGCACTAAGATGCTATAATGATGAACCACAATTAGTTGATCTTGAACAGCCCGTTTTGTTTAATAAAAATGGACATAAATACGGTGCAATAAATCATATTGCAGGAACTGGTGACATTCTTTTTGAAACGGTTGGTTATTATATATTAATGGTTAGAGTATATCATTTATTTGCAGCCCAATTCGGCGCATTCCTCAATGGTGTTTTATTACCGGGTTCGGTAATAGGTCAGGCAGCCACTACATCTACGATTGCAACACAAAGTTTAATTGCGATTACTGCTGCGGATTTATTACCTAATGTTAATTCTTCCACTGGTGTTGCTGCGGTGTGGCAATTAAGAAACCATTCCTCTTTTATTACACCTATTACTCTGGATGGTAGAGCAGGTGATGGTTCAGATCCTACACAAGTGAATGCTACACTTACTACATTCCAAATATGTGACCAAGATCCTGAAATATCAGAACCTATGTAAATTTCGTTTTACAAATTTCACAGTATTAAAAATTGTATTTAATTTGTAATCATCACTGCATAGATGCTCTCACTATTTAGGCGATTTATTTTTTTGGTATTATCGCTTTTATATTCATATTATACGGAGATAAATGAGCGACTCCAAACTAACGTATACTGATCATTCCGAGAATCAAAATGACCATCATTCCGATTGTTCTTGTAATGAATGTTCCGAATGTTGCTATGGAAAAGACGGACGCGATGGACTAGATGGTAAAGACGGCCGTGATGGCCGCGATGGCCGCGATGGCCGCGATGGAACCGACGGAAAAGATGGCCGTGATGGAAAAGATGGTTGTAATGGACCTCGTGGACCTCCTGGATGTCCAGGTCCCACTGGCCCTCAGGGATATACCGGCGCCACTGGCCCCGTCGGTCCTCGTGGTGATTCCGGCGAACGTGGTGAACAAGGTGATACCGGTCCTCGTGGAGATAAAGGTCCGAGAGGTGATAAAGGCGATAAAGGTGATACGGGACCTACTGGCCCTCAAGGATTCACCGGATCGGATGGCCCTACTGGCCCTACTGGTCCTCAAGGATTCACCGGATCCGATGGCGCTACAGGCCCTACAGGCCCTCAAGGATTCACCGGATCTGATGGCGCTACCGGCCCTCAAGGATTCACCGGATCTGATGGCGCTACAGGCCCTCAAGGATTCACCGGATCGGATGGCCCTACTGGCCCTACCGGCCCTCAAGGATTCACCGGTTCCGATGGCCCTACTGGCCCTCAAGGATTCACCGGGTCCGATGGCCCTACAGGCCCTCAAGGATTCACCGGGTCCGATGGCCCTACTGGCCCTCAAGGAATGACTGGCTCTCAAGGACCCCCCTTTTCGCCCACTTTTATAAATATCGAACGATTCGCAAATCAGGTAATTGGACCAGAACAACCTGTCATATTTGATACATTATCAGCAAAATATGGTGATTGTGATTGGGTATTAAATACATCTCCAATAGTATTATGGACACCTGGATATTATAAAGTCTTATATAACATATATCACGTGGAACCTTGTCAATTTACAGTTTTTCTCAATGGTATCCCTATTATTGGAACTACCGTCGGATCTCCTATCGGTGCTTCGCAAAATGCTTCCACAAATATTATCTATTTATCCCCTGCCGATGTTTTGGTAACCCCCACTAGTCTTTCACCATCTGGATTTGCGGCAACTCTTGAATTTGTAAATCATACTTCGTATTCACCAACTATAAATTTGAGTAATAATACCGGGTCTGGTTCGGCCGTACCTCAAATTGTTGCCACAGTTTCCATTTTCCGTTTGGCATAAATGATGACGTGTCATAACCCTTATCCCCTACATTAGTTTATATTACAATATAAAAGTAGTTTATTATAATATAATAGTTTTGAGAATGAACGTCTCAGTGTCATCGAATTCCAATTCTTCTGTGCCCCCCTCCCCTTCCAATTCCCTTTTAATGGGTAAAATCATCACCCGTCTGTATCCCAGCGCCCATATCAATCAAAACAATGACAATAATTACATTGTGATGAAACGCGACAATACTACACCCGTCGTCATAAGTGATATGAACTGTGTTCATAACCTTACCGAAAATGATGTGGCGTCTTTTCAGCAAATATTGGACTCTTATCCATCGGTGTGCAACGGAATTATGATCTCGCAAAATTCGGGGATTGTCTCCAAACCGAATTTTCATATCGATTGTACTTCCGATGGACGAATCAATGTCTATATCCATCATTTGGAGTACGACGCGGATAAGTTAAAAACCGCTGTGGATATTATCGATAATATCACATCCAAACTCAACGGAAAACCCCATGTTCCGCTGACCATTCCATTAACCGTCTTGGAAGAGATCAACCGTGAATTCCAAGATTTTGTTGAGCGTAAAGAAAATATATCCAATATCATCAAAGATTCATTGCGTAATGTCATAAGTCAATTGGATACCATCAAATTTTCCGCGCTCAACACATACTTATCGGAAAACTTCACCGAAACCAAGATCCAAAAGACCTTCCCTTGTACACAGTGCAACAAGTTCAATGGAAATAATTTGAAAGCGTTGGCAGCACATAAACGCGGTTGTAATCGAAAGGCCTTACGCCAAGCCCGCGTGTGCCAACCTGCAACAGCTTCTGCATAAAATTTAAAAACTATTCTCTAATAAAATTCGTTCAAATATCCGTCATATTCGTTGTACATATTTAATATGTACATATTCTCCAAACCACTAGCATAGTGTATATTTTGTAAATATATCAACAAAAAATGTTGGTATATTTTATTGGACCCGTGAAATATTATAGATTAAATCCGGCCAATTTATTTCGTAAAGAAACCGTTGCTGCCTGTAGCTGAGATGTTTTGGTCTTAAATTCACTATTGAGTGAGACTATATTCTGTACATCCACATCATTAGCCATTGCAATAGTTACACCATGTTCACATAAATCATTCCAATTATCGATGGTTGTGATCGCCTTATCGATAATATCTTTATCCGTCTGTTTCAAAGCGCCATCCACCGGGACATTACTCGGATCCGATGTCACAAAATAATTGATATAATTCATTGCACAGTTCACTTCCGACATTACACCACTCAAAATGACACTGGTATCATGCAGAGATTTTGGTACCTGTATTGTTGATGTTGCCAAGATGGTCTCCTTGAATTTTCCGAATACTTCGGATAAATGGAATATTTTCTTGAGTGCATCGGATATCGAGAGAAGGAAGGTCAGATCATTGATAATATTCACGTTTTGTAACTTCTCAATGAAACTGGTGAAAAGAGTGCTCAATTGATCAGCAGCATCGGCGAATTCACCAAAACCCTCTACATCTACATCCAATTGCATCTGTTTGGTTTCATTGGCGATCTTGGACGCGGCTTGAAATAATCCGGCATAGTCATCGATGGTACCCTTTCCATGAAAATCGTCACATTGAATCTTACTTGCATATAGTTTGATATCCGCTAATACGGCCGCAGTGGCGCCACTATTTTCGTCGTTGTATATCTCTTCGGTCTGGACCAAATTCTCGGTGATTTGTATATCCGCTGAAAGATCAGTGGTAAAAAATGTGGTATGGGTTATCACTGAACCATCGGCCGTTGTCCCCTGCTGATTTATAATTTCTGTGCCTGACGAATCAATCGTCTCATTTAATGTGTAATTTACTATTTGGGGTACATGTAAAATACCACTATGGTCAAAATAAGTAGTTGTATTATAACTATAATCGGTTGAGTTATAGCTCATATCCGTAAAATGAATATTCACACTGACGTCATATTGATGTTGGTTATTATCATGTTGGTTGTTATCATGTTGGTTATTGTTATCATGTTGGTTATTGTTATCATGTTGGTGATTGTCGTCATTTTGATTATTGTCGGGCATTGCAGAGAGTCGAGTGATTCTCTATACCATAATGCATAATAAAAATAATACGAATATTTTGACTAAAGGTACTGCATATATGCTGTACTGGCTACAATTATAATTCACAAATTAAAAATACATATATAATAAAATGACACATAACTATTTAAACATTGAATACAAGATAATGGATATGTCTCTCGCAAAATTTTTCGTAGTTTGTTTTCTTCAACATTCTTCCGGGTTTTATTTTGGTACCCGTCCAAGATTATCAACCCAAATATATGATAATTTCCGAAAATACCCACTTTCATCCAATTATTATGAAGAATCATTGCGTCGTTTAAATTCGCGTAATACTACCATACGCGAATCTGAGATCTTGGATCTAGAAAATCAACGTAGTGGTGTTACAGGTGATACAAACGAAACAGCAACACCAAACCCAGAAAAAATTCGTATTATCATTGGTCGTAATGGTATTCGTGGATTACCCGGCATCGGTCAAATCACTTTTAATCCAATCCCGCTTGATATGAATGGTAATAGCGACGGCGACGAAGAAGAGGATGACGATTCATTCGAATCCTTTAAGCGCAAAAAGTCCAAGAAATCCAAGAATTTCGAAGTCATCACCGATTTTCCCGTAAAATTCGCCGATGTCGGTGGATATGATAATATCAAATCCGAATTAGCCCAATGTGTCGATATTCTTTCCAATTATACCAAGTATACTGCCTATAATGTGCGCATCCCCAAAGGTCTCATTTTCGAAGGACCTCCTGGTAACGGAAAAACTCTCTTGGCCAAAGCTTTGGCGGGTGAAGCCGGAATTCCCTTTATTCCAGTTTCCGGATCCCAATTCCAAGATAAATATGTAGGTGTAGGATCCTCCCGTATTCGCGAATTATTCGATTTGGCCAAGAAGCATGCTCCGGTCATCATTTTTATTGACGAAATCGACGCTCTTGGACGCAAGCGTTCCGGTGATGGTGAAACCGCTAGTTCGGAACGCGATAATACATTGAATGAGCTTTTGGTTGCTATGGATGGCTTCAAAAACAATACCGGTGTTTTTATTGTAGGAGCCACCAATCGCGCGGACCTCTTGGACCCTGCTTTATTGAGACCCGGACGTATTGATAAACGCATTTATATTACCAATCCAGATGCGAAAACCCGAGAGGCTATCATACGCATTCATACGAAAGGAAAACCCTACGAAGCCAAGATTTCTGTTGCCGATATGGTCGATATGACGGCTGGTTTATCGGGTGCGCAGATCGAAAATCTTATGAACGAGGCCATGTTAAACGCTCTTCGTCTTGGACGTACCATTATGACTGCCGATGATATTGACTATATCATGAATAAAATGATGGTTGGATGGCAACCGAATGAACATACATTTACATCGGATATCATTGATCATATCGCGGTCCATGAACTTGGACATGCCATTGTGGGACTTTTGTCCAAGCATCATGCAAAAATGTCAAAGGTAGTTATCAATTTATCCGCACCGCGTAGTCCGGCATATACCGTGTTTGAGGCATCTGAACAACCCATTTTTACTCGCGAAGCCCTGTTTGAACATTTGATGATTCTCTTGGGGGGGCGCATTGCCGAAGAAGTTGTTTATAACGTCTCTGTTACTACTGGTGCTATGAATGATTTTGAGGAAGCATTGAAATTGGCCGAAAAAATGGTTTTGTATTATGGTATGGGAAATATCTCGATTTATCCCAGTCGAAGTGAAAAATATTTGGCTATTATCGACGATGAAGTGTCGTCCCTTATCCAAGAAGCTTATCAAGAATCTTTTAAAATTATTGAAAGATCAAAGGATTTTATATTAGAAGCATCCGAGATGTTGAAACGAGAAAATATACTTCACGCCAGCGTTTTGGAAAAAATGATACGATGTAAGTACTCCTATTTATTAAATAAATAATGCAAAATAGTTTACCTGTTAAAAAGTTGTTTTACACCTGTTGACATTTACATAGCCATTTGTACAGCTGGCAGAAAATTTGTTAGCGTATTGCGTAACAAAATAATTTTGGAAGGGCATGTAGTTGTTCTTACTGTCGGCGGTACAAATGACTACTTGTAGCCGTTCTAATGGTAGGTTAACCTTATCCTTTTGGTATAAAATAAAATTATTTTAGTTCAATAATTTTATTAGCATAAATTCAATTATTTTATTGCGATTTTACGAGATAATATTTAGAGGTGCAAAATTTACTACCACTGATCCACCGGAACCACACGAGTAACTGGAGCCAGACGAGGTGTATAAGTGTTCTCGACTACAGGTATAATAGGATCAGCAGGAGCCAGACGAGGTTTATATGTGTTCTCAACTACAGGTATAATAGTATCCACCGGAACCACACGAGTAACCGGAGCCAGACGAGGTTTATATGTGTTCTCAACTACAGGTATAATAGTATCCACCGGAACCACACGAGTAACCGGAGCCAGACGAGGTTTATAAGTGTTCTCAACTACAGGTATAATAGGATCAACAGGAGCCAGACGAGGTTTATATGTGTTCTCGGCTATGGGCATAACGGGATCAGCAGGAGCCAGACGAGGTTTGTAAGTGTTCTCAACTACAGGTATAATAGGATCCACCGGAACCACATGAGGTGTATAAGCGTTCTCATATACCGATATAACGGGATCTTCCGAACTCGAATAATTTATTGGCACCAGAGGCTGGATTAAACCCTCATTCGTCGACGCGTTTAAATTCGAGACTGTCGCTGTTGGCAATTTAGGAGCCGCGTAGTAATTTACAGGTTTTGGATATGTTAACCGAAAGTTAACAATAGAACCCGATTGTTTAGTAAAAACTAAATTGTCTCTGTCATACGAAAACATTTTTTGCATTTTGTATATAACTAATTTAGAAAAAATTAAACTAAATCTTGTAAACTTACAATTCTACTTTTTCTAATTTTTAACTTAGTATATTATATAAATATGCCTAAACAAGATTTTTACTGTTTTCAAGCATCAACAAATAACAATTCCGACGAAACTAATGCGATGATTGAACTGGAATTATGCAAATCATTGATATTGGGATTATCAGCCGATTCTCTTACCGACCAACTTAAAAATGAACCTGACATTACCACAAATTATTTCGTAAACAGTTCAAAAAACACAATGATTATTAATAATTACCCTAAAATGAATCCCAATTTCGTTGTACATTCGAAATATATAGGAACTGATTCCCAATATATAGCAGATGATTATTCTTGGAATTTTACTTTATTAGATACCAATGATAGTTGGATTACAATCGATCCTACACAGTCAATAAAAGATAGCATTATTGAGGTAGCAACCGAGACAAACGCCGGGCCATTTTATCCGTTCGGCGAAAATCATGATGATCATATATGGTCAGCAACATTTGATGATAGTGATCCTAACGTAAATGTATCACTAGCCATCAATTCAGGACTCAATTATAGCGAATCTATTACTAAAAATATAAGTGCGCTATCTGTTACCGAAGATGTTAGTTTTAATAAAAAACATGCGTTTGGAGCAAATCATTCAGAATATTTTAAAAAGACAAATGGTAAGGGATTAAACATTGAAACTATTGACAAAAAATATGATATAAGTACCAATGGTATCAATATCACTATCGATAAAGACAAGATAACAGACTTCAACAATTTCGGCACCTATAAAATCGAATGTCTTTCTAATACTGTGACTGTTCCCAAATTAGACGATCCGGCTCCTTTTTATATTACACATTACCCAAATAATTTTCAATCATTAACAGATATTAAAACACCGGAAGACCTAAAGAATTTATTTGGCAATGATTTTAGCAGCGATAAATACCCTACAGATGCATGTGGAAATTGGAAATTTCAAATTGAAATGTATCCCGACCCGGATATTTCTAGTGGTTACATACCATCCATCAATGATAATATATTTTCTATTAATAATGATAACTTGGTGAGAAATTTGGAATATATGAAATCTGGATGTGCGGATTTAAGTCATGTAATGGTAATACATCAATCCCCACTCATTATTACAAATAATGACGGTGGTGATATACCACGATTTATATTGTCTTCAAGTGGCGAAACATTTGATTCTACATTGTATAATAAGGATGGAGTAATTAGAATGTATTGTGATGCATCAGACCAGCGTTTTGAATATTATAATAACGAACTAGATATTGACACAAGGGTGGTTTATGAATCGGACGGTTATACGTCACTAACTGCTATTAAGGGTAAGCAACGTACTGAATATCAAGTTGAATATTCTGTCAACGTCGCCATCCCTTCAACCAATTCATCGAATACTTACACCACTACAAATGACTACAAAATTCTTAACAAAAATGACGTAACATTGATAACCCCTGCCACTTTTGATGTAACCAATTTCTCAACGACTATTAGTCAAACCGATCTTAGTAACAATTATGTCACTTTGATTCAGATTCAACCAAATTCATTACATTTTGCTGATGTTTTATTATATGATAAAGATAACGCTGCAGTTAAAGATATTAAAGCAGATATCTGGCTTAACAATGTCGAACAATATGATAAATATAGACTTAAATTAACGCCTAAAACGATCAAGGATTTATCAATCAATTATGACGATAAAGCTTGGCAGTTTTTAACATCTGATAATAATAAAACGGTTTCTGCTGATGCAACAGCTTTTTTAACGGCCGCGAATGTCGACATTTATTGTTTTCCAGATAGTCCAAATATAGCATATCTTATCAATAATAGCAATGAAAGCCTTGATATTGATATTACCCTCGAAAGTATAAATAAGCATAATACACCTAGCTCAAATGAACTAGAAAGATGTGTATCAATTCAATGGACTGATTATTATGGAAATTCACATACTGAGAAGATTGAACAATCATCCGAAAATAGTAAAATAATAGATCATGAAGAATCTGCGACAACAACAACAACCGCTATCGATGTCTTGTATAAAGGTAAACCTATTAAGGTCAATAAAATAGTAAAAACATCCACGTTCACTTCTCAGATAAATATACAATTGGCAGGATTTAAGAATTTATGGTTGCAAACTCCAAAACTTAAATCTATTCAGACACATTACGAAGAGAGAGAAAAAAGGAATACTGTCCACATTTCTGATTGTCGCATGATTGATGGTTTTACAAAATTATTAGCAACTGAAACTATAACATATTATGACAATTCTCCTGGTTTGGTTAAGTTTACAATGACAATCAATGGCGATTCGGTCTCTGTTATGAAAGGAGAACTTCAAGGATCAAATGATGGCAATGTGTGGATTTCTATTTCACAATTATCTGAAAATTTAGATTTATGGGAAAGGTCCATAATTACTTCTAGCATTAATTCTACATCGTCCTATTCTATGCAATTTCATACTGCTGACTTGGGTGTAAATCTTTTAGATGTAGTATTTTCCAATGATAATTATACATCCAACGTTTTGCAACATTCGGACGGTATACCGGAGCCAAATGTAAAAGGTTATTATTGGGATTCAAATAATATCAAAGATATTATTGTTGATGACAACGGTTTACCTCAATCAAATTCAGGTATAGAGTTAGTTGAGGATAATATTACTGTCGTGCCTACAGACGGAGTTGTTACCGTAAATTATAAAGGACACAATATTGCCAGCTATGATTTACCTGATGGAAATGTCAATCTTGCGTCTTTATTATATGTACCTTATCCTATAATAGACGTCAAAAGTAATATTAATGATAATTTTAATTTTATTCAATTGAAAGATATAACATCTTTCGTCGAAATAGACACCGGTGTCTATGTTAAATTTAATAATTTAAATGTTTCAAAGGGTGATAATACATCATTTTATCTTAAATCTGATAAATTTTCGGTGTATATGGCAGGTGTGCCAGAAAATTATGATTATGAAAAAACAAACGATGACTATTTCGATTACATGTCCGATTTTCTATCGTTTCAATATTTTGACGGAATGACATATGTCAGCACACAGGAATATTACTACTCCGTTTTTGATGAAAATAATGACATTATACCGAATGTTTCTGAAATGCTCACGGTGCCTTATTATCGCGGTGGGTATCATTATAATTCCAAAGGAATCGCAACCTATACCATTGATCGTTCCGGTAATTTAACAGCGGCTGCATTGAATATTTGTGACGACAACAATGATGTTAGGGCTGTGGCGGATTTTCAAGAAATTTATTCCGGCAATGATAACATGGATGTTAGTTTTTTTACACTAGCACAAGAACCAATTGGTTCCATAGGTAATTTGTTAACATTCAACTTTTCGAGAATTCCGGGTATCCTTGTTGATGAGCTATATTTAAATGAAATCAATGTAAACCCTGATAAATATTCTATCACAAATATCTTTGAAGAAACCAAAGAAGAAGGAAACGTATCTAAGGCTACTGGCGTTCTTTATAATAATAACAACGGTCTTATTATTAATTCCACAATGATCCATACTAACTCCCATCAGTTTTGGACATTTGCATATAATTTAAATGATATAAATATTTATCATTCTTATAGTAGCACGGATGGTAATCCACATGATCTCGATAATTTCCAACCAATTGAAACAATTTTGAATGATAATGGAAAAAAAACAATCGATTATACTGGCATTAATGAGAGTGGACCCTTTGCCATTGATTATACCAATATAAAACTAAACACAACTAGTTACTTCGTCGTTGCTCCGCCTCAATTAATATTTAAAACTATCAAGGACATTAAAGTGGTACCATATAACGATTTACAATTCAAAGATGAAGATATAGTAACACAATATGTTGATGCAACTAATGATATATATACCTCATATTACCCGTTTACTTATGACCCAAGTTTAAATGATATAGCGTTTATGCGTTCATATGAAAGACCTTACTCGGCATACATTGATGATCCCGATGATAAGACATACCAGTTCAAAATCGATGGTGCCCGTGTTATTGTGAGTGAAATTTTTACAGATGATCCTAACAATATGGCGATAACCGAGTATGGTGCAATTATATTTGACCCTGCAACAAACAATATTGATGACAAGGGCGTTTGTACAATTCATCATTATCAGTTGCCTAATAATTCGGCCGGAGACATAGTCATTAAAATAAGTAACCCGTTTGTAATTGGAATCACTGATTCTGTATCTACCTATAGCACAAATAAATCCAATATGGAAATAATTGGCGTTGATGTATTACCCCCCAAAGATTCTCCAAATAATTTATATAACATAGAACTCTTTAAATTGGACTGTGGTGTAACTGATCTTACTGTTATAAATACATTACCCCTTTACCCCAAAACAAGAAGTTTTGTGTCAATTCCTTTGGAAAATTTCCCACCAATTAATTTATCACTACATGAATCTTATTCCTTTAAAACAAAACTGTCTGAATCAGCCAACTCTTTAACAGCCGCGTTTTTAACGAACGGCTGGTCGACGCAAGAAGAGTTCAATATAGAAAATTTTACATTTAATTTCACCGCATTGACCACAACCGGAAAAAATTTAATCAATAAAACTGCATCTAATACCAACACATCGTTGTTGGCGAGTCCTCAAGTAAAACATTTATACACATATATCACTAGACCCCATGTAGCATCAGATGAATACCCCGATGGTACTCCAGAATATGTAATTGATGCCGATTATTTCACACATAATTCTCCCCACAAATAATCTAACTATTTCATAACTTGCGACCACTGGAAAATTTCTATCAGCAATATTTTATTAATCATTAAGGTCCGGTTCAGGCAGGGGATTTGGAGAATTATTTCGTTTGTTACTTTTAATGGTAACAAACGAAATTTAATTTTATGTGGAGAATACACATTCATGTATAATTATGTTAATAAAATATTTTTACGTAATTTACCATAAAACAAAATGCGATCCTTATCTTTTTTGATCAATGAAACCAAATTAACGTCTTTAATATCTCTCTTAGACATTCTGTCTGTATTTTCAATTATCAATATATTTGAAACTGTTTCGGTCTCCACATGTATTTCTTCCACACATTCTATTTGACTCGGTTGCTCCGGTTCCACACATTCTATTTGACTCGGTTGCTCCGGTTCCACACATTCTATTTGACTCGGTTGCTCCGGATCTCGTTTTTTGAGATGAACAAGCATCCCTTTCAATTTAAAATTATAATTCATATAAGATCTATTAAGATTTGTTAGCTAAATGGTAGGTGTTTTTGTTTTATTTTACTATATTATTTATTTGTACATTGTTGTAACAAATATAACATTATATTGATTTGTATTAATTTGTAGTAATAATATATTTCACACACCATAATGCATGTAGTTTAGTAACAAAAAATATATTGTCTACGCCTATAATATAAAATATGCCCACACATCCGACTTTTAATACGTCCGACGATATCTCAGTACGCCAATACACAGTGGGTTTTGGTGGCGACATCCAAATGGCCGAGACCAATATATGCCAGCTATTGGCAAGAAGGGAAGATGCAAGTAATAATTTCAATATTCCGGATATTACAACCACTAAAGTTGATTTCAATAGCGGGACAGGGGTACATGATTTAATCGTCAATAATATGTCAGTTGATACACCCAATTTGGTACTTCGTGCCGATAAGATTATCAATCAAACCGCCACAGGGGATATTTCATATAACATAGGAACCACCCATTTTGATGGTGGTAATTATAATATTATTCAGCATATTACATTGGATCCCACATCGATTCCTGTGGTAAACGGGTCTCTCAAGTTTCAAACAACCGCAGAATATGGCCCTTTTTATGATACGGATTCGGGAGGTGATACATGGGATGTAACATTCACTCAAAATAGCCCTTTTGATCCCGATGATCCACATAGTTCTCTCGCACTAGCCATTAATAATGGTCATAATAATCTAATTACTGGTAATTCCCTGATCACCATTGAAGAAGATACTGATTTTAATTCCAATTATGCGCTTGCAAATTTAAACACACAGTTTAATCAATATTTTACCAAAACAACACTCAGTAACGGCAGTAATGTAATATCAACTAATACATTGACTAGCGCGAATCAGCTTGGTACGAATAATATCAATGTGGCATTTGTAGATGAAGACATGAACGCAAATGCATCCAATTTCGGAACTTATAAATTCGTCAAAAATCAAGCATCCACGTCGGTATCCATTTTGGAAAATGAAACTACACCAGTTGCATCCGGCGTTTTACCCTTTGTGGATGGTTTGGATGCCAATTTACCCTCTAGTTTAACTCTTCAACAATTTTCGGATTTATTCGGAAATACTACGGAAGGTTTTACATTTAAAATAGAGGCCAGTATTGATAGTCCCGGAAATGATTTGGGTGGTTATTTACCTGATTTCAGTAACAGCGCCCCAAGCCTTGTGGGCACAACGCTCACACTCCCCTTTTCAATCGATAATAATGCCATTCTTAATAACTTCAATTATATAAACGCTGGCTATCAAAACCTGGCCAATAATATTACGGTTAGCCAATCAGACATGACAATCACCGCTGATGGTAGTTCCAACAATAATTTTCTTTCCGCATCGAATCTTTCTGCCAGTGGTGAATTATTAACGAGTACTCCATCGACAACCGATGGACATTTTATCATTCGTTCAGTCTCGGATGCCAGTAACGGGCGTGTTACCTTTCCAAGCGGTCCCGGATCTTCGAATTATACTGGATTTCATGTTCTTTATCCCGGCGACGCGAATCCTTTGGATGCGGGTTTCGTTACCGGCGGTCAACAGACAGAATTAAATGTAGGCTATGAAGCCCAAAATATATTGCTACCTACTGGCCATAGTCAATATTTTACGGATGTATCTGGTACCGTATCTAATTCCAACGGATCTTCGCTATATCTTGCAGCTATTCCACCTACAGATATTTCATTTATATCTTATATTGCTACCGCACCCGATCTTTCCAGTAATTGGGCGACGTATTTTACTATTGATGCCACAAATAGTCTATCTAACGAAAAGTCTTTTTGGGTTGCCGATACCAGTTATGTTTTTAATAATCCGAATCAAGTCCCGTTTGATATATCGGTCAATAATGTGAAAGCAAACATCTCCGTAACTGGACTTGATACATCCGGTGGACTACAGTATCAATTCTATCGTGAATATCTAATTTCGAAACAAATAGCTGATCTCAATCTTGGACTCTCTGATCCAAACTGGATCCTTGTACAGGGAATAAGCGGTGATGAACCATTCCTCGTATCCGCACAAAAAGATGTGAACGCATCTATACCCCGCATTTTTCCAAGAATTGATCAAATCGAGGATCTCGTAAACAATGATTCATCCTTGAATATTCAGATTTTATATACTTCCGAACCCAAATTATATACTTCTGGTCACACTTCTTATAGTTCTGCTTACGCCGAAGATATGGTTTTTATTACTTGGAATAAAGGGCCTACGAATGTCGTTGATTCGGATCCTATTAAACTCACTATTACCCAATATAATGATAATCAACAGAAAAATATTATTCGTGTGGACGCACCCGCTGATATTTCTTATCAGACCGTCACTATCTTAGGTGATGGTGCATCAAATTATACCGCATTCAAAATCACCAGTACTCAACAATATACCTCGCGATTCAAACTACCACTCAGTGGTTTTGATAATTTATATATTCAGACACCGATGGTTAAAACCGTTCTTTCTTTCTATGCCCTCTTTGATGTCAATTTGGGGATTACCAATCCGGTTGCCAATAGCGATCAATCTGTTACAGTATCTGTTCTCGGTGGATTTACAGATGCTGACGGGAATCCGTTAACACCCACTGAACGCATAACCCTTGCAAGTGATGGGGTTTCGCCCGTTCAACTATCATTAAATATTAACAAAAAATCGGTGACCTGTCTTCTTGGAAAATTACAGGGAGTGGATGGTGCAGTGAATACATGGAACGACGTATCTCTTTTCGCCGATGTTGATCCCTATTTCGGAACGAAAATAGAATCCTCTTTGATAGCTGGTCCACGAACACCCCCTCAAGCATTACTTTTTGTTGCCATAGATCCCGCCGAAGTATATAGTCAGGGTATCGGATATGTACCTATGCGTCTACTACCTTATTATTCTTATCAAATTCGGTTGAATGCAAATACTACAAGCAATAATTATATAGTAAATGGCTATACTTATAATAGTACCCAGATCGCCAGTTTTGATTTTAATAATACACCTACCTTTCCCTTTACACCCGATTTTGCAACTGGAAGTAGTGTTTTTCCCGAAGCCCCTACTTTCGATGTTCAATATTTGACGACCTATAAAGATATCAGTTATAATGCCCAAAATAATGTTACCATCAATTTGTATAAAGACGCGACAAAGGCTGTCAAATATGCAACCATTTTTGCAGGAACCCAGACATTCGTTTCTAGAATGACCTTATTTCATGTCCCCAAACCCGTATTTGTTGCTCATCAACTCTATGGTGAAATTTTTGATTCCGGACTAATATATCTACAAGGTGATGATGCGAATTTCAGCGTAAACCCTGCACCCCCTCACGTCGGTATATCATCGGGCCATTTAATCGTTGATTCGGGTGTGGTTATTGACTATTCTAATATTCAGCAGGTCAACGATACTGGATTATTTACTTTAAATACCGATAAATTTGCTGTAAATGTAAATGGTGCTGCTGGTACACCTGATTATATCACTTCGGTTCCTATAACATGGCAAACCGTGAATGGTACCACAAATTCACCATCGACCTATAGTACTGCTGTTGGATCCACTGAAACATTAACATTGCCCTATTACAGAGGCTATAATTTTTATATAGGCGGATCTCATCTCACTGGATCTTCCATTGATCAAACCTATACTATTAATCGTAATGCTAATCGACCCGATGCTTATTGGGGTGGTGATGCTCATCTTGGACACTTATATTATGGATTTAATCCCGATGTAAGCTATAATACAGTTGGATCCATCGGTCAGTTACCTACATTCAATTGGTCCAGATTACCTGCCAACTTTTTATTTAGTGGTGCGCTAATCGTCCCGATTAATGTTGTCGGTGATACGGTGACTATTACTACGTCCAATACAGCATCAGGAATCATTAGTACGACATCGAAGAACCTTAAAACGGCTCTATTATATACATTTAATAATGAAACAACGATACATTCTCAACGTATACGCGTGAATACCACCCAAAGTATTCTAGGAGCGAATAATTTACTTTGGTCCGCTAGTTATAACAGAAATAATACGGATGTTTACTATTCATCTACGACGTTTAGTGCAACCGATCCAAGCACTTATAGCTATTCACTCATTACATCTTTTGCGGATTCAGATACCAACCAGGATACCGGCGCCACCGGTGGTAAATTTAATTATGGTGGTCAAAACAATGGAGGGCCATTCCAATTACAAACCCATGATAATACTCTTGATAATACCACAAGTTATTTTGTCGTGGCTGCACCACAAGTGGCATCAACACAGGCCAATTATAATGCGGTTTCCGCTATTCCATTTAACTTGGGTAGTTATGATCCCACCCAATTGGTGACCGTTTATTCTGATATACTATTTGACATTGGCAATTCTCTGTCCCCGTTTTCTGGCATTCCATTGGTCAATAATATTACATTTACACATCTTTTTAGTAAACCCTTTTCTCAGTATATAACTAGACAAGATCCTACATTATATCATTTTAATATCACCGGTAGTTCTATCAATATTTATGAATACGTAAATAATATTATTACAGACATTTCTCCTATCTATAGTGGTCTCATTGTCAATTTACCAAGCTCCGCATTAGATGTTACCGTCGATGCCACTGGTGTGTATACGATAAGAATTTATCAATCATTGGATACAGCCGGAACACCCAACTCTACCAAAAATATTACCTTTACTATTGGAAATTTATCCTTACCTACAAGATCCGCTGGTTCGGCCGTATTACCATTATTACCATTATCCGCAACACAATTCTCTATTATCGGTGTTATGCCCATCATTCTCAATGATACAAGCTCCGTCATTGTAGACGCGCAACAAAAAAATTATGGGTTACAATTATATAAATATATATGCCCGGAAACAAATTATGTGCCATTCAACTATGTTAGTATGCCCTTCTCTCCAAGTAATCGTTATTACTCTAGACCTATCCGCGTTCCGGTGCCTGCGTTTGGCGAAACCCCCTATAATTTATCCGATGCTCTCGATGCAGTAGATATTACCGCCGGAAATCAACCCGACGGATCCATCGTCGACGGAAATGGGCATATTATTTGGACAGAAGATCTATCTTTTAACTCAAATAACCCGTTCAATTTCGATTTAACAGCATTAGATACAAGAGGGCAACAGTTCTTATCGGGAACCAATCTTACCAATACACTGATGCCCATTGCCAGTGTGACTGACATTTCGATCTTTACGTATATTACTACACCGGATATTATGAATATTGTATCCGGAGATGGTGCTTCCGTTTACCGAGTGGATGCCAACGGCAGGGTCTTGGCTAACTTGGTCGGGGCTACCGTTTATAATACGTATCAATCACAATTCTTCAATAGTAGTCCAGCCAACGCGACCCCCCCCTGTAATAATGAGTTTGTTTCTTATAATGTAGAGACATTTCCTGTCGATTGATTTTTGGGGTACTTTTGTATATAATCCGTACAATTTTGTATGAAGCTATCATCATCGACTACTTCCGGTTGTCCATATTTATTACGCAGTAATGCCACAACGATTTGTGTCATTTCTTCCATAGTAGCGTCCAAGCGTAAACATTCACCGGTTCGAATATTCAGCAATTTGAAGGGTTTTATAATCTCAGGATGTAAGAGTCGTGATAGCCATGCGTAGATGACGACCTGCATCATATGATCAATGGATAATTTACTCGTACATTTCAATTCCCATAGGTTGGATTCCGTTTCCGCATCTATGCGGGCACTAAAACGATACCGTGTTTCATAGCTAAAATACGGATACAACGTCGTATCAATAACACCATGTTCCACTTCTTGTGAATGATGAATCAATAGTTGTTCGATCTTTATGGATGAATCTTGGCCAAGATGTTCGGTTAAACGCGCTACACATTTATCGATAACTTCAGGTTTGATCCAATTATATTCATTGGTATCGATCTGTTTCAATTTGGAATATAATCTCTCTTGTACAGCGATGGAGACATTGGCCATATAGAGGTAATCACCGGGTGTCTCACATTTTTGGGGGATGGATTGTGCGGCCTTTTTCAAAAATCCATGTGCGTTGGTGCGCATTTCTTGGACACTATCATTGATTTGCTTCCGCAAAACATCTTGGCCATAATCATTGTCCAAGATTCTATCATAAAATAGAATCGGTATAGCGATTCCGTTTAGATCACTTACATCTTCGAATAACCCGCGACGGGTTTGGACTATTTTCGGTATATCTATATCCGGAATTTGGGCAGGTGTTTCTTGGATAAAGATTCTTTCGATGATGGGTGTGATTTCTTCCAAGAACGATTCCGAAACGAATTTTATCAAATCCGTAGGTGTGACATAATAGGTCGGAATCGTCACTATATTTGGATCTTGTGAATCTTGTACATCATGGAAAATAGTTTGTGGCATTCCCTTGAAATCGATATACTCACTTTGTTTCATCTGATGTTGTGTATGTTTTAAAAATTCCAACGGACGCGAGCTATCATTTTCTAATAAATAAAGACCATGTGTAGCGCGTGTACAACCTACATATAAGGTATTGGGACAGATATTCTTGGGAATACCTCGCGCACAATAAAAATAGCCCTGATCAAAACCCACTACAAATACATATTTACGTTGTCGACCCTTCACTGTATGAAACGTGGAAAAAACCACCTTCCCATCTATCACTCGTTCATCGATGGAATCAACCTCTGACAGGGGAACATGACAAGGTATATTATTTTCCGTCAGTGTATTCTCCATATGACGGATATTTCCGTTGGGACCTTTGACGGAACCACCCAACACGAAAATATCGGATGGACTTTCCCCTTCTTGTAACAGTCGATTTATTTGATAAACCACGATTTGCTCGATTTGAAATCTTGGACGGCGTATATATACAACTGGCGGACCTTCGCGACAAGCATATAAACGTTCTTCTCCTAACATATCCCGGTTCACGAATTTCGCCATTTGGTTTGTAATCCGGTATGACATTTTCAGCGTACATTTTTTAAACGTCGGCATATATAATCCAGGCATCGTCGCCCATATTTGATCAGCTTTGGTTAAGAATCGGATATCAGCGCCTTTGAATTCATACAGACCCTGCATATAATCTCCAAGAACCAAAATCTGGAAACAGGGGTTTTTCATATCTCTTACCATTTTCACGATCAATTGAAAATAAAGCGGCGTCATATCCTGGGCTTCATCCAATACGATAATATCAGCTGCTGGTATGGGCATACGTGGTGGTAAATTAGTTCGTATAATCTGACGTATTCCGGTGTCAGTATGCCCGATATCAGAGTAGTAATTCACTGCGAAGCTATGATAAGTATGCACGCGAATATTTAATAAACCCAATTCATTTACCTTTTCCTTGACTTCATGGCGTAACATCGAATTATACGTAAATTGTAGGATTTTCCTTTTTGGTAATTTCTTGGCAATCGATAAAATGGTGGTTGATTTTCCCGAACCAGCACATGCATCCACCACCACATTATATCCCGAACGTATGTGTTTATATATTTCCAACTGTTCTTCGCTCATTTTATTCATCTTAATCTTATACATTTTCTATTTAGAACTTTATATTTTTTCATTTACTAAAAATATAAAGTATTTTGGGGTTGGTCATCTCTTTTTAGATGTACGCCGACTTAATCCAGGTACAAAATCCTTATTATATTGTATTGCCGCCAATAAACGCAGTTGTTTTTTAGCATTTGCTTTACTACTACATTTTGACATGACGCGTCGCGTTTTTGTGTTTGTTACACGGTAACAATTTTTATTGGGAACTTTTCGCATTGTGTAGGGCATTTGTTATTATATACAAAGACTTTTTTCTAAAATGTTTGCTTTTTTACCAATAGTACATTATTACAAAAGCGTGTTAAAAACCACACCGCCTTGTCTTATTTGGTATTTTACGTTTTGATTCTATAAAATTCCTTATTTCAGGTATCTTGGCCAAGATTGCATCTATATGTTCCTGGTAAAATTCTCGAAATTCGCTTTTGCGAGTTTTCATTTGTTCGGGCGTAAACCAGCCTATCTCTATTTTCTCAAATAATTTGGATTCATTTAACATCTTCTTATCCATTCGTTTCCACAAGAAACGGTGAGTATTATTATAATATTTTGGCAAGTTTTCATCATATTGTATTTGAAACAGGTGCATATGATAATTGTTTATAGTGATATTATAAGTATCCCCTTGATGTTTTATTAAAGCGCGGACATCTTTCGAATCACCTAAAAACCCGGTTAATTCCTCACTGCCCTCGCGTATAGCAGCATCAAACGGTGTTTCCCCTTTATCTGCTCCACCTCCAAAATCCGAGAACCCTTTTGCACTATCTTCCATTGGATTTTCTTTTCCAAATAAAAAATATAACTGTTTTTTGTAAAAAGCTACAGGTAATATACTACCTGCTACCATTATTACTCTTTATTGATATTTTTTATTTATTCGATTCTTATTTACCGATTATCAGATGGGTCAACTGACAATTTTTTGACAATTTATATAAATTATTACAAGTTAATTTATTTGTATTATAAATAATACAGTATAGTTTATATATATACACTCATCTAATGGACTTTGTTAATAATGGTATTTCTAAACCCACCGAAAACAATTCTAATAATAATAATAACAAATATATTAAACCAAGCATTAGCCAATCAGTTCCACCCGCTAAACCAAGCATTAGCCAATCAGTTCCACCCGCTAAACCAAGCATTAGCCAATCAGTTCCACCCGCTAAACCAAGCATTAGCCAATCAGTTCCACCCGCTAAACCAAGC
>Ga0209188_1001177_pt1 | contig 21953 bp, 24 predicted proteins | sample C_130625_EF_Meta_FD_187307 | JGI IMG/M metagenome (GOLD analysis project Ga0209188, IMG submission 187307) | Freshwater microbial communities from Lake Croche, Canada to study carbon cycling - C_130625_EF_MetaG (SPAdes) (version 2) | ecosystem: Environmental > Aquatic > Freshwater > Lake... | reverse complement strand
TGACACACCCCGCAATTCAGCCAGCACTTGCGCGATGCGCGGCACCTGCTCGGGCGTGTTGCGGCCTTGCGCCACACCCGCCTCGCGCTGCTGCGCCGTCACATACAACCAGTGCGGAGGTATATCCGGCGAGTCGGTCTCCAGCACCAGCGCACTCAGCGGCAACTCAACCGCCAAGCGGCGCAACTGCAAGGCCCGGTCATAGGTGAGCGCACCGCCAAAACCGAGTTTGAAGCCCATGTCTATGAATTGCTGCGCCTGCTGCAAACTGCCGTTGAACGCATGGGCGATACCGCCTTTGACGGACGTCTGACGCAGACCTTGAAGCAGCAAATCCGCGCTGCGCCGAACATGCAAGATGACGGGCAAGTCGTGTTGTTGCGCCAATCTCAGTTGGGCTTTGTAAAACAGTTGCTGACGCGCCATGTCCAAGCCCTGCACAAAGCCATCAAGACCGATTTCACCCACAGCCACCAAACGCGGGTCGCTGCGGTGCTGATGCAATTGCGCGTCAAGCGTTGGCAAGTCGGCCTCAGTTGCTTGCGGCGTGTACATGGGGTGTATGCCGAGGGCATACACGTCACCATATTGATGCGCCAGCAGGCGTACTGTGTCGAAATTGGACGCTTGAACCGCTGGAATCACACAGGTAAGCACTTTTACCGCGCGTGCAGCCAAGCGCACCGCGTCGCGGTCTGCGGCAAATTCCTCGGCGTCCAAATGGCAATGGCTGTCAATCCAATTCATGCATAGATTGTGACAAGATGGCGTGGTGAAGGGCTTTGCCAGCCAGGCTCAACCTCTGACACGATCAGGCTTGGCTCTGATCACTTATATTCAGCCACAGTGTGGATTGCATTGCACTATCCGCTTTGTTGCCAAGGACGTCATCTATGAAAACCATTCACGCTGCTTTATCGCTCAGTGTTGTTGCCGCTGTCATGTCCGGTTGCGCCACGGAGACCTCGCAAGCGCTTTCTACACCGCAAGTCGCCAGCGCAGGCAGCGCTTACAACGGGCCTCGTTACGCTTTGGTGATTGGCAAGTTCGAAAACCGTTCAAGCTTTTTGCGCGGGTTGTTTTCTGATGGAGTCGATCGATTGGGCAACCAGTCCAAAACCATTTTGATCGCACATCTGCAACAAGCCAATCGCTTTTCAGTGATGGACCGTGACAACCTGGGCGAAGCCAAATTTGAAAAGGAAATCGAAGGTAAGACGCAAACGCTCAAGAGCGCTGAGTTTTTGATCACCGGTGACATCACCGAATTCGGTCGCAAGGAAGTCGGCGACCAGCAGTTATTCGGTTTACTGGGTCGCGGTAAAACACAGATAGCCTATGCCAAGGTCACGCTCAATGTGGTGAACGCAGCCAATGCTGAAGTGGTCTATTCAGTGCAAGGCGCAGGTGAATTTGCGCTATCAAACCGCGAGGTCATCGGGTTTGGCGGCACGGCAAGTTATGACGCCACCTTGACGGGCAAGGTGCTGGATCTGGCCATCCGTGAAGGCGTGAATAAATTGGTCACAGGCGTTGAGCTAGGACAGTGGAAGCGCGGCTCATGAACTGCCGTTGGCTAGGGTGCGCGACCGCATTGCTGCTGCTTAACGCTTGTGCCACCCAAGACCACGCGCTCTACCACTGGGGCGCTTACCAAGACACCTTGTACGAAGGCTTTCGCGTAGAAAACGGCAACACTTCGCCTGAAAAGCAATTGCAGCAATTGCAGCAGGAACAACAAAAAGCCGCATCCCATGGCAAGGCCTTGCCTCCGGGTTTTCAAGCGCACATGGGGTATTTGTTTTTCCAAACCGGTCAATCGGACCAAGCTGTCGTGGCTTTTGAAAATGAAAAAAAACAATTCCCTGAGTCATCCGTTTACATGGACTTTGTCATCGGTAAATTGAAAAAGCCATGAAACTGCAATTACTCACCCAAGTGTCAAAGACAGCTGTTTGGCTGGCGCTGGTGATTCTGGTCGGTTGCGCTGCGCCTTCTCAACCTGACCAATCCGCGTTCAGAAACAGCCGGCCGACATCCATTCTGGTTTTGCCGCCTGTCAATCAATCCACCGATATCCGTGGCAGCCTGAGCTTTTTAGCCACTGTCACCCAACCGCTGTCAGAGGCCGGTTATTACGTCTTCCCGGTGGCCATGGTCGAGGCCACATTCAAAGAAAACGGTTTGCCATTGCCAGACCAGATCCATGAAGCGCCGTTGTCCAAATTGCAAAGTATTTTTGGTGCTGATGCAGTGCTCTACATCACTTTGGAGAAATACGGTAGCAGCTATGTGGTGTTAGACAGCCAAACCGTGGTCACCGCCCAAGCCCGTCTGGTGGACGCACGTACTGGTACCGTTTTATGGCAAGCTCGGGCCAGCGCTTCTGACGCGGAGGGACGGGATAACAACAATGGTTTGGTCGGAGTGTTGCTGACCTCTGTGATTCACCAATTGGCCAGCAACATCGGCAACCCCGGCTACCGCTTATCCAAACTGACCAGCGCCCGCTTACTCACACCGCACTCGGGCGGCATGTTGTACGGGCCCCGCTCGCCCAACCACGGCAAGGATTGAAGCGGCGGCTTATTCAGTCTTGCAAGCGCCCGGCAACCAGTCGCAAATGACGGTCGCAACGGGCGGCCAATGTATCGTCATGCGTGACCAACACAAAAGCGGTGCCTTGGTGTCGCGCCAACTGCATCATCAACTCAAACACCTTGTCCGCCGTGCTGCGGTCCAGGTTGCCGGTGGGTTCATCGGCGAGCACGCAAGCCGGTTGCGTGACCAAGGCGCGTGCAATCGCTACCCGTTGGCGTTCGCCGCCGGACAGCTCTGACGGGGTGTGATGTATGCGCTCGCCCAGTCCCACCGCTTTGAGCATGTCGTGGGCTTGGGCCGCGGCCTGATCGCGCGGCATGCGTCGTATCCACAAGGGCATGGCGACGTTGTCCAGCGCACTGAACTCGGGCAGTAAATGGTGAAACTGGTAGACGAAGCCCAGGTGTTTGTTACGCAATCGACCCAAGGTCGTCGGGTCCAGACCGGCCAGCGCCTGACCGAGCAAATGCACAGATCCGGTAGTGGGCGTGTCCAAGCCGCCCAGCAAATGCAACAAGGTACTTTTGCCTGAACCTGACGCACCAACCACTGCCAGTGTTTCACCGGCGTGAATATGCAAATCCACATTCTGTAAGACCGTCACATCGATTTCACCATCGTGAAATCGTCGCCCCAATCCCCGCGCTTGCAATATGTTTTCATTCATGACGCAATGCCTCCGCCGGATCGATGCGGCTGGCACGCCAGCTGGGGTAAAGCGTTGCAGCCAAAGCCATGACCAGTGCAATGATGACCACCGGTCCTATGTCTGCCCATTGCGGATCGCTGGGCATGCGGCTGATCAGGTACACATCCTTGGGTAAAAAACTGGCACCCAAAGCACGCTCGATGGCCGGCACGATACTGCCAATATTGAAAGCCACCAACAGACCCATGACCAAGCCAGACAAGGTGCCTATGACGCCTACCAGCGCTCCCTGCACCACAAATATGCCCATGATGCTGGCTGGGCTCGCACCCAGTGTGCGCAATATGGCAATGTCGCCCCGTTTGTCCGTCACCGTCATCACCAAGGTGCTGACCAGATTGAAAGCCGCCACCGCCACGATCAAGGTGAGGATGATGAACATCATGCGCTTTTCAATTTGAACCGCTGTAAACCAAGTGCGGTTGGCGCGCGTCCAATCGCGCACCAGCACATCGTTACCAAGCCAAGGCGCCACCTCGGCAGCGACTTCGCGCGCCTGCTGTGCATTCTTCAATTTCACTCGGATGCCGTTGGGTCCTTCGAGCCTGAAAATACGCTCGGCATCCTGGATATTGAGCAAGGCCAAACTGGCGTCGTATTCGAAATGACCGGTGTCGAGCACGCCAAGCACGTGCAATTGCTTCAACCTAGGCACCACACCGACGGGAGTCACCTGACCACCAGGCGCTACCAATGTCACCTGATCGCCGGCTTTGACACCCAGCGTTCGTGCCAACTCAGCCCCCAACACCACGGCATAGGAGTCGGGTTTCAGTTGTGCGAGTAACGCAGATGGCATGCCCGCTACCACCTCTGTCACCGACACTTCCTGCGCTGGATCGATGCCTCGCACCACCGCACCACGCATGTCCTCGCCTTGTGCCAGCAGCACCTGTGACAACACAAAGGGCGCACTGGCCAAGACCTGCGGGTGTTGCTTTAATTGCTGCTGAATGCCAGTGACGTCCTGTAATGAAGAACTGGTGTAAGCCAGCACCTCCATGTGCGACAACACGCCGAGCATGCGGTCACGCACCTCCTTTTGAAAACCATTCATCACGCTTAACACGATGATGAGCGCAGCCACCCCCAGTGCAATGCCCAACATGGACACCGAAGAAATAAAAGAGATGAAACGGTTGCGACGGGCGGCACGACCTGCCCGCGTGTAGCGCCAGCCGATCAACCACTCAAAAGGCCATTTGGAATGTGTCATTGGCCGTGATTGTGGCATCACGGCACAATCCCTTGTATGACATTCACCGATTCAGCAACTGTGCACGTGGTGGCCTATGCCTTGTGGCCTCCCGACATAAGCGGTACCGCCACGCATCAAAGCGCCACAGCTTGGCAAGACGCGTTGCAAGCCCGACCCCATTCGCCAGCGCTTGCCAGCGTGGCCAACACCCGCATCACAGACCGACTTGTGGCGGACATGGACAGCGCTTGTTTGGCGCATGAATCGGTGGTGGCGCAAGCCCGAGGCTGGCCCATGGCCTGCGATGTACTGCCTGAAGCAGCGTTGCTAGCAGCGCAATTGAACATGCTTTGTCCCGTTGACCACGGATGGGCCTTCATCGATTTGGTCCATGGGCAGTTTGACCAAGGGCAGATAAGGGTCAGTTTGCCCCCAGATTTGACCGCACAAGAATCCGAAACCCTGCGCCAAGCCATGCTGCCTTTTTTCACAGAAGACGGCATCAGCTTGCATACGGTTTCTCCCGGCCGGTTTTTGGCACATGCCACTGTTTTTAAGCAGTTGCCTTGTGTCAGTCTGGAGCGGGTTTGTTTGCGCGGCATGCATGCGCTGACAGAGACCCATCAGGTGACGGCGCAAACTGCCGCACAACGCCTGCTTAGACGTTTGCAAAATGAAATGCAAATGCTGCTCTATACCCATGCGCTAAACGATGAACGCGATATCACCATCAATTCATTCTGGGTCAGTGGCTGTGGTGACTTGCCCACCTTGCCGCATCGCTCAGTGGTATTGCATCAGGAATTACGTGAGCCTTGGCTGCATGCCGATCCTGCTGCATGGGCACTGGCTTGGCAAGCATTGGCAGAAAAAATCATGCAGCCTGCGCTGCAACAAGGTTGGCCACTGGTACTGTGCAGTCCCGACCATGCACTTTATCTGCAAGCTCTACCAGACCATGCGCTGCAGCGTTTTATTCGCTGGTTCAAACCCGTGTCTTTGGTGCGTCATTTGTCATGAAGTTCATCTCCCGAGATATACCGCCACGCGCCGTCTGGACCTTAGAACAATCTGGTGTACATCCGTTGTTGGCTCGCTTGTACGCAGGGCGCGGTATCAGCGATGCCAAAGACATGGACACCTCTTTGACGCACCTACTGCCGCCTGACAGCATGAAAGGCATGACGGATGCGGCTTACCTGTTGGCCAACGCCATATCTCAGCAAAAAAAGTTGTGCATCGTTGCTGACTACGACTGCGATGGCGCCACTGCCTGCGCCGTGGCTTTGCGCGGACTGCGCTTACTGGGGGCGCAGCAGGTGGACTTCATCGTGCCCGACCGCGTGGTCGATGGCTATGGCCTCACACCTTCGATTTCTGAACGCGTGCACGCCAGCGGCGCACAACTGTTGATCACCGTAGACAACGGCATTGCCAGCGTAGAGGGTGTTGCCGAGGCACAGCGACTGGGTTTGCAAGTGCTGGTCACTGATCACCATTTGCCAGGGCCCGAGATTCCCGCCGCCGATGCCTTGGTCAACCCCAACCAACCGGGCTGCCACTTTGAGAGCAAAAGCATTGCCGGTGTAGGTGTGATGTTTTACGTGCTGCTAGCGCTGCGCGCCGAGTTGCGCCAACGCGGTGTGTTCAACAAAGACACCGAACCGCGCCTCGATGGTTTGTTGCCGCTGGTAGCACTGGGCACGGTAGCCGATGTGGTGAAACTTGATGCGAACAACCGCCGTTTGGTGGCGCAAGGCTTGCAGCGTATGCGCCGCGGCCAATTGCCTGTTGGAATGGCAGCGCTGTTTCAAGTCGCCGGACGCGAAACGTCACAAGCCATTAGCCAAGACATGGGGTTTGCGTTGGGCCCGCGCATCAATGCCGCCGGCCGGTTGTCAGATATGCGTCTGGGCATTGAATGTCTGCGCACCGATGACGCCGCACTGGCTTTGCATCTCGCCCAGCAACTCGATGCCATCAACCGCGAACGCCGCACGCTGGAAAGCGGCATGCGCGAACAAGCTTTGTTGATCGCCGAATCGCTGATGGACAGTGAAGACGCGCCGCCGCCAGCATTGTGCGTCTATGACGAAGAGTTCCACGAAGGGGTGGTGGGCATCGTGGCTGGACGCTTAAAGGATTTGCATTACCGGCCCTGCTTTGTGTTTGCCGCCAGTGAGTCCGAAGGCCAAGCAGTCTTGAAAGGCTCGGGTCGCTCGATTCCCGGTTTTCACTTACGCGATGCCTTGGACGCGGTGGTCAAACTGCACCCGGGCTTGCTGTTGCGCTTTGGCGGCCACGCCATGGCAGCCGGTTGCACTTTGCGGGAAGACGATCTGGCCACATTTGAAGCCTCACTGCAACACATCGCCGCACAATGGCTGGACGCGGCCACCCTGGCGCAATCGCTGGCCACGGACGGGCCGCTGGCCAAGGAGTATTTGCGACCCGATGTGGCAACGGAATTGCAAAACCAGGTCTGGGGCCAGGGTTTTGCCGAGCCTGTATTCCAAGACAAAGTTGAAGTGCTCAGTCAGCGCATCGTCGCTGACAAGCATTTGTCGCTCAAGCTCAAACTGCATGGTCAAGCGATTGACGGCATCTGGTTTGGTCATACACAGGCGCTACCCAACTATGCCGAACTCGCCTACCGGTTGGTGCTAGACAGTTGGCAAGGCCAACGCAAACTTAAACTGCATGTGGAAAACATGCGCTCCGCCTAGAATCGAATGGTGAACATTCTTAACGCCGATTTGCATTGCCACTCCGTCATCTCTGACGGTACCCTCACGCCCGAAGCACTGGCTGCCCGTGCGCATGCCAACGGGGTTGAACTTTGGTCACTCACCGACCATGACGAAATTGGTGGCCAACGCCGCGCCGCCGCCGCCGCCAAGGCTTTAGGCATGGGCTATTTAAGCGGCACCGAAATTTCTGTTTCTTTCGCAGGCCACACCGTGCATATTGTCGGCCTGGGTTTTGATACCGAAGACCCGCGCTTGGTTGAAGGCCTGAAAACCACGCGCGGTGGCCGACATGAACGTGCCAAAGACATGGCCGCAGGACTGGCCAAGGTCGGCATACACGGCGGCTTTGAAGGCGCACTGACCTACGCCGGTAACCCGGATTTGATTTCACGCACCCACTTCGCCCGCTTTTTGGTGGAAACCGGCGTCTGTAAAGACACGCACGAAGTGTTTCGGCGTTTTCTCACCGAGGGCAAACCTGGTTTTGTGCCTCACCGCTGGGCCTCTCTTGGAGACGCGATCCGTTGGATTCGCGAATGCCAAGGCGTTGCCGTCATTGCCCATCCGGCACGTTATGGCTTTACGCCGACCGAAGAATTTGCCTTGTTCACCGAATTCAAAAACCATGGGGGTCAGGCGGTCGAAGTGGTGACTGGTAGCCATTCGGCGCAAGAAGCCATCGTCTACGCAGACATGGCGCGTGAATTTGACTTGGCTGCGTCGCGTGGCAGCGATTTCCACAGCCCAAATGAAAGCCACACTGACCTCGGCTCTCTGCCATGGCTACCCGGAGATTTGACCCCCGTGTGGGAATTGCTGGCAGACCGTATCCAATAACCGCGGCATTGTGCGTATTTATCCATGGCCCAATGGCTGCAAGTTCATCCTGACAATCCGCAACCGCGTTTGCTGAAACAGGCCGTGGCCTTGCTCAGTCAAGGCCGTGTGCTGGCAGTGCCCACCGATTCCAGCTACGCCTTGGTTTGCCATTTGGACGATAAAACCGCTATCGATCACATGCGCCGCATTCGCGGGGTAGACGACAAACACCATCTCACTTTGCTGTGTCGCGACCTGAGTGAATTGGCTTTGTATGCCAAGGTGGACAACCGCCAATTTCGTTTGCTCAAAGCGGCCACCCCCGGCGCCTACACTTTTATTTTGGAAGCGACCAAGGAAGTGCCAAGGCGCGTGGCCCACCCACAGCGAAAAACCATAGGCTTGCGGGTGCCTGAGCACCTGTGCTTGCTGCAATTGCTCGAATTGCACGGTGCGCCGCTGTTGGCCACCACCTTGATTCCCCCTGATGACACTGAACCGATGAACGATGCCTTGGAAATACGCCAACGGTTTGAACACCAACTTGCCGCCGTCATCGATGCTGGCGCTTGCGCTATGCAGGCCACCAGCGTGGTCGATTTGACAAACATGGGAGCAGGAGGCGACCCGGTATTGGTACGGTTGGGCGCAGGCGATGTAAGCCTTTTGGGACTTTAATCCTTGCAAGGGTTGTCTTTATAAGGCAAGTACATTCCCAGCTTATATTAAAAATATTACAGATATTTGTTATTTCGATATTATTTGTCTCAGGTTTAATGAGAGAATCTAACAGTGACTTTCAATGAAATAGTTCAAACAATCACCACCCATGCATTGCCGGTATTACTGGCAATTACCTTGCATGAGGCGGCGCACGGGCTTGTCGCCAAGCTTTTTGGCGACAACACGGCTTGGGCTTTGGGGCGCGTGACCATCAACCCGTTTCCACACATAGACCCCATCGGCACCATCGTTATGCCGCTTCTTTTGTACGTTGCCACTAGCGGCAGTTTTTTGTTTGGTTATGCCAAGCCTGTGCCGGTTGATTTTTCCAGATTGCGTCATCCCAAACGCGACATGGTCTGGGTCGCTTTGGCAGGTCCCGCATCCAATTTGATCCAGGCCTTGGTATGGGCAATTGCCATCTACGTCTTAAATGGGTTTGGCGCGGAAGAGCGTTTTTTCTTTGACATGGCGCAGGCTGGTGTATTGACCAATTTGGTCATGTTTGCTTTCAATCTGTTTCCTGTGCCACCTATGGACGGCGGTCGAATTGTGGTTGGCTTGCTGCCCTTGCGCTTAGCCATTAGCTACTCCAGGGTAGAGCGGTACGGGTTTTTCATCGTCATGGGTTTGGTATTGATGGGTATTGTCAATACCTTGTGGATGCTGCCGATCATGACGGCTTCCATGGTGTCTATCCAATGGCTGCTGCAGCCCTTGGCAAATTATTTGCAATTGCCTACCCCATGACCGATCGCGTACTCTCTGGCATGCGTCCCACCGGCGCGCTTCATCTGGGCCACTACCACGGCGCCCTGAAAAACTGGGTGCGCTTGCAATCCGACATGGATTGTTTTTACTTTGTTGCCGATTGGCATGCGCTCACCACGCACTACCAAAGCCGCGAAGTGATAGAGAAAAATGTGTATGAAATGGTGATCGACTGGCTGGCCGCCGGACTCGATCCCAACAAATGCACCCTGTTTTTACAAAGCCGCATTCCCGAGCATGCCGAGTTGTTCACCCTGCTGGCCATGGGCACGCCTATCAGTTGGTTGGAGCGTGTCCCGACCTACAAAGACCAACAGGAAAAGCTCAAGGACAAAGACCTGACCACCTATGGTTTTCTGGGCTATCCCCTGTTGCAAGCGGCGGATATATTGATTTACAAAGCCAAGCATGTGCCCGTCGGCGAAGACCAAGCCAGCCATGTCGAACTCACACGCGAAGCAGCACGCCGCTTTAACCATTTGTATGGCCGCGAACCAGATTTCGACTCTTTGGTGCAGGTCTGTCTGGCCAAACTGCCAAAAGACAGCGTCAAACGCTTGGAAAAGTCCCGCAAGCAGTTCCAAGAAACAGGCGACGCCAAGGCACTCGAAGGTGCCATGGGTTATTTGCACACCGCACCTGAATTGACAGACAAAGACCGCGAACGCTTGGAAGGCTATTTCAAAGGAACCGGGAAATCGGTGTTGACAGAACCGCATGCCTTATTGACCGAGGCCAGCAAACTGCCCGGTTTGGATGGCGCCAAAATGAGCAAAAGCTATCACAACACCATTGCCATGCGCGAAGACAAGGCCAGCATAGAGACCAAAATCAAACGCATGCCGACCGACCCGGCACGGGTCAAAAGGACTGACGCAGGCAACCCTGAGCGTTGTCCGGTCTGGCAATTCCACTTGGTGTATTCACCGGAAAACACCCGTCAATGGGTGAAAACCGAATGCACCAGCGCAGGTATTGGTTGTTTGGAATGCAAGCAACCGATCATCGAGGCCATCATCGCTGAGCAGCAACCCATGCTGGAGCGGGCTGAGCCTTTTGTTTCCAACCCCCGCCTTGTTCGTGATATCGTTGATGCTGGAACGCAGCATGCTCGTGCCACTGCGCAAGACACCATGCGCGATGTGCGCGAGGCCATGGGCCTGAACTATTGACACCCGGAGAATAACTATGAGCTTATATGTGATTGATGACCACCCGATGGTTCGCCAGATGATTGGTATGTTGCTGCGCAGACTTCGCCCCGCCTCCAAGGTGGTGGAGTTGGAAAAATTCAGCGAGTTACAAGCCGCACTCATCAAAAATGGTGAACCCGAATTGTTTGTATTGGATTTGCTGCTGCCAGGCGTCAAAGGTGCGACAGCCATCTCCGATGTGAAAAAAATGTATCCCGATGTGCCGTTGGTCGTGTTGTCTGCCATGCCATCTGGCGAAGCACGTGACGCTTGTCTGGAGGCCGGCGCCGACCTGTATATTGAGAAATCCACCGATACCTCTGAAATATCAACCGCCATCCAAGATATTTTGAAGTCTGATGATGATGATGTGGATGCGGATGCCGTGGTTATTGGTGACATCAAATTGTCCAAGCGCCAAAAGCAACTCATTCTCATGCTTGACCGCGGTTTATCCAACCGAGACATAGCCGCAGAGCTCAACATCAGCGAGCACACCGTCAAGGTGCACCTGTGGCGCCTGTTCCGTCGCTTAGGTGTGAAAAGCCGTACACAAACCTTGCACTTTGCACGCACACACGGTTTGTTGATGGGTTGATCTTTTTCACCTGCAGCTCCCAAAAAAAACCGGCCTAGGCCGGTTTTTTTTGACTTTCAAACGGACTTCACCACAGGTGTGGTTTTCATCAAGCGATGGTGTCGCAACAGTCCTATGAAAAGGTGCTCAGGGTGTCAAGGCTTTAGAAATCGTTAACTGCAATTTGTCCGGGCTGCCCGGCGTGACCGGGCCGACGCTGGCGCCGAAGTCACCGGCTTGCGGCATGGCGTTACCAGTTTTGGAGATGCGGGCGCGCACCATCACCGACTTGACCTGCGAGAGTTTCATTTGCGGGTTCATAGCCAAGCTGTCGTCGAGCACAAAGTCATAGGGCAATTTGTCGACCGTGGTGCGGATGATGGCCAAAGGCATGCGTGGGCCGTCGGCTGCATTGGCATAAATAAACACGGTGTCCTTGGGTGACACTTGCGCTGCCAACTCGGGCGCCATTGCCACCTGACCACTCAAACGCTCGGTGCCGTCGGATGCAGATTTGGCCATGACACCTGCGCTTGCCGGGGCGTTGGCGGTGGATAAAGGCGCAAGCGGCGGCAAGCCCAAATGCTCACGTGCTTTGTCAATCGCCTCTGCGAGTGCGGGTAAATCAGGCGAAGACGCAGGCAACAGACCACGTACTTTTTCCCAATAGGCCAGTGCGTCTTTGAAACGACCCTCAGAAAACGCTGCACTGCCAGCAAGCAACAAGGCATTGCCGTTTTGCGGATCGGCTTTGAGCACCCCGTTGATGATGGCCCATGGTTCGCCTTTGAAACTGCCATCATTTTTTTGCGCCAGCACTTCGGCGCGTTCAATCAAAATATCGTCGTTGCGCTCCAGTGCCAGCGCTTTTTGCAGCGCTGCATCTGCTTGGTCGTAACGCGCCAACGCCCGTTGTATGCGGCCCAACATGACCCAGCCTTCTGCGTTTTGGGGTTCCTTCTCCAGACGTTGGCTAAGTTGTACTGCCATGGCTTCGAGTTTTTGTGGCGTCATTTGCTCATCGCCATTGGCTTGTGCAATCAAAGCAGGGTCCAGCGCAACCGGCGTACCGACGAAGAAATACACGCCAAACGCAGCCAATGGCAGCAGCAGCGCCATCAAGGCAATCAACCAGCGCACGCGCGGTACGGGCTTGGTCTCTGGGGCCGTGTCGTTGGCAGGCGCGTCTTCCATCAAGCGTTGGGTCAACTCTTGGTGAGACAAATCAAACCCTGCTTGGTCCAAGCTGCCTTGGTGGAGTTCACGTTCAAGTTCAGCAAGTTGCTCGCGATACACGGTGATGTGCGACATCACGTGGTCGCGCTCTTGCCCAATAGCGATGGCTTTGGCGGCGCGGTGGGCCGACCAGCCCAGAACCAGCGCCACCAGCAAGCTCATGGCCAGTGCCAACAAAAGAAATAGCTGTGCGTTGTTCATTCAATCCTTGGCGCGCGTATCAACAATCGGTTCGTGTTGCGGTTCGGCTTGTGCAAGCAATGCGTTTTTACGCAACCGCAAATAACGCCACAAACCCCATACAGCCAACAGCAACATCAAAAAAGGACCAAACCATAACGGCCAGGTCAGCGGTTTGACCTGCGGCCGGTACAACACAAAGTCACCGTAACGATCAACCAGGTAAGTTTTGATTTCAGCATCGGATTTGTCCTCACGGATGAGCTTGCGCACTTCGCGTCGCAAATCTTCGGCCAGCTCGGCGTGGGAAGAAGCCAGCGATTCATTCTGACAAACCAGACAACGCAATTCCTCGGCTATCACCACCAAGCGTGCTTCGACCTGCGGGTCCTCTGCCATGGGCGGGGCATCGCCCGCCCGAACAACGCAGGCCATCAGCATGGCGAACCCCAACATCCACTTCATGAAGCTTCCCATTTCTGTATCAGAGGTAACAAGGTGTCTTGCAATATTTGTGGAGTGAGTGGGCCGACGCGTTTGTAACGGATGACGCCTTGCTTGTCGATGAGATAAGTTTCCGGCACACCATACACCCCGTAGTCAATGCCTACTCGGCCATCAAGGTCTAGCACTGACAAACTGTAGGGGTTACCTTGGCGCTGTAAAAAACGCAGACTGCGTTCTCGCGCTAACTGCAATTTTTCGGCGTCTTTCATGGGGCCGTTGGCCATGTCCTGTGGTTGAATTTCCTTGTAGCTCAAACCCACCACCGGCACTTTGCTGTTTTTAGAAAATTCCACCAGCAAAGGGTGTTCTTCGCGGCATGCGACACACCAAGTCGCCCAGACGTTGAACAACCAGACTTTGCCGTTCATGTCCGCCGGACTGAAAGGCTTGTCTCCTGCCAGCACCGGCAGGCTGAAATCAGGCGCAGGTTTACCCACCAAAGGCGATGGGATTTCACGCGGGTCTCGCGTGAGACCGACCGCCAGAAAAACCACCAGCGCAGCAAACAAGCCCAAAGGGATGAGGAATTTTTTGTTCATGGCATCAAGACGCAGAAGACAAGGCCTCACCCGCCGTTTGTAACGGTGACACGCTGCCACGGCGGTAACGCCGGTCCAGTGCAGCCAGCACACCACCGAACACCATCATCAACACACCGGCCCATAACCAAGGCACAAAAGGTTTGTAATAGACACGCATGCTCCAACTGGGCGTGTCACCCGGCAAGGGGTCGCCCAAGGAAACATACAAATCGCGCAGCACGCCTGAATCAATGGCAGCTTCGGTCATTGGCATGGCGCTGGAGAAATAACGCCGTTTTTCTGGGTACAAAACTTCAATCACTTGATCGTTCTTTAAAACTTCCACATGGGCTTGCATGGCTTTGTAATTCGGTCCTTTCACATCCACCATATCAGCCAAGCGGAAGGTGTAGGGTGCAATCGTGACGGTGTCGCCCAAGGCCATGCGCACATCACGCTCAACCTCAAACGACTTGACACCGGTGATACCCAGCACCAGCACCGCCATGCCGAAATGCGCCAAGTGCATGCCCCAGAAAGAGCCGCCTATGCGTCCGGGTTTGCGTATGCGTTCAACCACATGCTGCAAACTGCCCAAAGCCACCCACATGCCGAGAAATACACCTAACGCAGTTCCAGCAGACCATTCACCGAACAAGAACGGCAAACCGATAGCCAACAAAAAGGCAGCCAAGGCGATCCAACGCAAGCGCAGCACCATGTCATTCAAACGGGCTTCGCGCCAATGCGCCACAGTGCCCGGCACCAGCACAAACAACAAGGGCACCATGAGAGGCGCAAAAACCAAATTGAAATAAGGCGGCCCGACGGATAACTTGCCCAGGTTGAGTGCGTCAATGATCAATGGATACAAGGTGCCCAGCAAGACAGCACCAGTGGCGACCACCAGCAACACGCTATTGAGCAGCAAAAATGATTCGCGCGACACCAAACCCATGCTGCCGCCCAGCGTGACAGCAGGCGCGCGCCAAGCAAACAAAGTGAGAGATGCGCCGATGACTATGGCGAGAAAACACAACACGAAAATGCCTCGCGCAGGGTCGGTTGCAAACGCATGCACTGATGTGAGCACGCCCGAGCGAACCAAAAATGTGCCCAGCAGCGACAAGGAAAAAGCAGCGATGGCCAGCAACACAGTCCACGCCTTGAAGCTGCCGCGTTTTTCAGTCACCATCAAGGAATGAATGAGAGCGGTACCGACCAACCAAGGCATGAGGGAGGCGTTTTCCACCGGGTCCCAAAACCACCAACCGCCCCAACCCAATTCGTAATAAGCCCACCATGAACCCAGCCCGATACCAAACGTGAGAAAGGACCACGCAATGACAGTCCAGGGACGCGACCAACGCGCCCAGGCGGCATCCAAGCGACCAGATATCAGCGCGGCAATCGCGAAAGCAAACGCCACTGACATACCCACATAACCCATGTACAACATGGGGGGATGAATCACCAAACCCGGGTCCTGCAACAAGGGATTCAGGTCACGGCCATCAGCCGGAATCGGAAACAAGCGGTCAAACGGGTTGGAGGTGATCAAGATGAAAGCCATGAAACCCACAGCCACCAAACCCAGTACGCCGAGCACACGCGCCACCATGTTCAAAGGCAGGCTTTGCGAGAACAAAGCCACGGCGGCGGTCCAACCCGTCAGCATCAACACCCATAACAACAACGAACCTTCGTGACCGCCCCATACTGCAGCAAACTGGTATGCGCGTGGTAATAAACGGTTGGAATGTTCAGCCACATACTTGACCGAAAAATCATTGCTCAAAAAAGAGGCTGCCAAACAAGCAAACGACAACACCACCAGCGCGAACTGCAAAAACGCAGCCGGACGCGCCAGCGATTGCCATACGATGTTGCGATTGACCGCACCCCACAAAGGCAATATGCCCAGCAACAGCGCCAGCATGGTGGCGAGAATCAACGCAAATTGACCGAGTTCAGGAATCATTCCGACTTTGCTTTCAAGGTTTGACAGATTGGGCGGCACGCGCCTGGGCCGCCTTGTCCAGCGCGTGCTGGGCTTCGGGCGGCATGTAATTTTCGTCGTGTTTGGCCAGTACTTCGCTGGCGGTCATCACACCTTGTTCATCCAACTTGCCTTGGGCGACCACGCCCTTGCCTTCTTTGAACAAATCAGGCAACAAGCCACTGTAATGCACCGTCATATCGTGCATGGTGTCGGTGACAACAAATGACACCAGGGTGCCGTCACGTTGCAAACTGCCGGCCTTGACCATGCCGCCGATGCGAAAGGTTTTGTTGCGCGGCGCTTCACCATTGAGCACTTGGGTGGGCGTGAAGAAAAACACCAAGTTGCTGTTGAACGCATTCAGCACAAAAGCAGCGGCTATTGACAACACCAGCACTCCGGCAGCGATCAATCCCAAGCGTTTTTGACGCGGACTCCAATTCATGAAGGCTCCTGCACTTCAGTACGGGCCAGCGCCAATGCGCTCAAATACGCTTGTCTGGCCTGCCAGATTTCAAGCAGTATGAACACGGCCGTCACGCCCATGCTGCCCCAGACATACAGGCCATAGCCGCCCATGTCCCAAAACTGTGACCAGCTTTCCCACCTCATGCTTTGACTCCAGAGACTTCAGGCAAAGCCTGTACCCATTCGGTGTGGCGTTCGCGCTCGATGATCAGACTGCGAACCCGGTAACAAACAATGGCCAAGGTGTAAGCCCAAAAAGACAAGGCCATGAGCAACATACCCCACAACATCAACTGCGCCATGCTGGGTGAACGCGTGAGCGACACCGATGCACCTTGGTGCAAGGTGTTCCACCACTTGACCGAAAAATAAATGATGGGCACATTGATGGCGCCCACAATCGCGATCAACGCACCCGCGCGGTCGGCGCGGCGTACATCGTCAATCGCAGATGTTAAAGCCATGTAACCGAGGTAGAGAAAAAACAATATCAATTCTGACGTGAGCCGTGCATCCCAGACCCACCAAGTGCCCCACATGGGCTTGCCCCACAAGGCGCCAGTCCACAATGACAAAAAGGCAAACATCGCTCCAGTGGGTGCCAGTGCGCGGGTCATCATGCCGGATAAACGGGTGTTGAATGTCAGGCCCAGCACGCTCCAAAAAGCCATGGCCAGATAAATCACCATGGACATCCAAGAAGCAGGCACATGAACAAAAATAATGCGGTAACCCTCGCCTTGTTGCGCGTCAGTCGGCGCCAGCGCAAACCCTATCCACAATCCCGCCACACCCAAAGCCGCGGCCAGCATGGCTAACCAAGGCCATAAACGGGCTGCCAGCGCGTAAAAAGTTGGCGGTGCAGCGTAATAAAACCAGCGAATAGCCATTCATTCATTCCAAGGCGATGCGCAAACCTGCACTGCAAGCCCAAGGGCTGAAAAACAGTGCAGGCAGCAGCATGGCCAGCAAAATCGACACATGGGCTTGCGCACCCACACCAGACTCAAGCGCTTGCACAGCACCTGCACCAAACACCAGCACCGGTACAAACAAGGGCAACACCAGCAGGGAAATCAAGATACCGCCGCCGCGCACACCGAGCGTCAATGCAGCACCAATGGCACCGACACAGGACAACACAGGTGTGCCAAGCAGCAAAGACAAGGACAACATCCAGAGTGCTTCTTCACTGAGGTCAAACTGCAAACCCAGTACAGGCGCCAATATTACCAAGGGCACCCCGCACAGCAGCCAATGGGCGGTGATTTTCCCGAGGACCATAAGCCCTAAGGAATGAGGGGACAACAGCATGTGCTCAAGGCTGCCGTCACGGTAATCGCCTTCAAACATGCGGCTCAAGCCCAGCATGGTGGCCAGCAAAGCACCGACCCATAACACGCCAGGTCCGATTTGCCGCAGCATGGCGGGCTCGGGGCCGATAGCCAGTGGAAACAAAGTGGCGACCACCACAAAGAAAAACACGCTGTTCAACACCTCGGCTTTGCGCCGCATGGCTAAACGAAGATCGCGTTGCACCAAGGTGAAAAAAATGTTCATGGCTGCAACCTCAACACCTGCATCGCGTTGCCCACATCCAATGACTGGTGACTGGTGAACAACAACATGCCGCCTTGTTGGATATGCGTTTGAAGCAGCGCGGTCAAAGCGTGTTGCGCCACAGCGTCCAGCGCCACCAACGGCTCATCTAACACCCATAAACGCGCGGTTGATACTTGTAAACGGGCCAACGCCACTCGCCGCTTTTGCCCTTGTGACAGCACGCGCAATGGCAAATGCATACGCCCGCCCAAACCTTGCTCGCCCAAGGCTTGCCCGGCATCGCTGGCACTCAAGGATTGGCCCGCAAGGGCAGCGCATAGCTGCAAATTTTCTAAAGCACTGAGCTCGTCTTTCAAACCCAGCGCATGACCCAGGTAAAAAACGTCGCGCCAAAAAACTTCACGCACCAGTGACACGGGTTGACCCAACCAAAGCACCTGTCCTTGAGAAAGCGAGGATAAACCGCACAAGCTGCGCAGTAAGCTTGTTTTACCGGCGCCGTTATCGCCTTGCAAATGCATGGCCTGACCGGCAAGCAAGGTGAAACTCACCGGTGCGAACAAGGCACGCCCCCCGCGTTCACATGTCGCATTCAACACTTGCAGAACGACATCGCTCATAACAAGTAACTGCCAGCCAGCTGTATCACCTTACCACCAGTGGCCATTTTGAAACGTGCGATACCTGCACTGCGCTGCGTATTGACGCCACCTAAATCAAGACTGCGCACACCGCGTTCACGCAATGCTTCGATGGCACGCCACAGCATCAGATTGTGTGCATGCAAATCGCGTCCGACGTCAGACGTCCAGCCCACTTGATAAGTAGCGGCTTCGCCGTGGATCAAAAACATCATGCCTGCCACGCGATCACGTCCGACATCGGCGCGCAAAGACAACAGATTGCGCGAAGGTTGTTTGCGGGACTCGGCATAACGCTCGAACCAGATCAGGGGCAAGCCTTCCAGGCCACGGTCTGCACGTTGCTGCATTTCAGCGTCCAACAGCCAACGGTATTGGCCTGGGTTGGTGCCCATGCGTTGCACATTGAGCGCTGATTTTTCTGCGCCACCCAAGCGGTGGCGCCAGCGTTTATCGAGTTGTGCGCGAAGTACATCCATGGGTTGACTGATGTCGAGCATCACAGTGCTGTAACCCGACATGATGCGTCGCAGCGCAGGCAAGCCGAGCTTGTCATCCAGCGCTTCGTTGGGGGTGACCATCATGAAGCGCAAGCCATCCAAGGGAAGTGTTTGGCGCATTTCTTTATAGGCGGCGGCCTTGTCCTTGGCACTCACTTCTTGCAGCCATAAGGGTCCGCGTGTACACAAAGCCAGCGACACATATTTTGCAAATTTACGCACAATGAATTGCGCCTGAGCCACCGCGACGCCGTCAGCCTCGATGCGGGCCCGCCATACGCGCGCACCCACAGACACCATGGTGGAGCCATATGCCCAATCCTGCTGCAACGGTGCTGCGGCAGTTGCGTGTGCCTGGTCCCAAGCCGTCATGTCTTGCGTGCCCCAATCGACTTTCACGCCAGCCATCCTGTTTTGGTTACCATGCAGGTATGTGGAAAAAATTGTTCAAGCGCCACCCGGTGCAAACCGTGATGGGATACCGCATTCCAGAACCACGTTTGACCGGCATGGCGGTGTGGTGGGCACTGATTTACCTTGGCTTGCCCCTGTTGGCCATCGGCATGTTGATGGATGGCCTGATACAACTGGCTACCGGTGTGTGTACCGGTGTGTGGTGTTATTTTTAATGTCTTGCTGTTCATCGAGTAAGCATCTTAGCTTGTACGTGTTTCCCTTCTCTCAGAACCCATGAACCCTGTGACCTCCTCTCCCCAATCCCTGTCGGGTCTGCTGCCGTTTGTCAGACCTTACAAAGGCCGCATTGCGCTGGCCGGTTTGTTTTTGCTGCTGGCCGCTGGGGCCACGCTGGCGTTTCCTTGGGCGCTGCGCCAATTGATTGACCAAGGCCTGACCGGGCCGGGCAGCGCCGAACGCCTTGCCGGTCAATTCATGCAACTGTTTGGTGTGGCGGCGTCGCTGGCCTTGTTTTCAGCAGCGCGTTTTTACACCGTCACTTGGCTGGGTGAGCGCATCACTGCCGATGTTCGCAATGCTGTTTACGGCCATGTGCTGCAACAAAGTCCGGCGTTTTTCGAAACCACACAAACCGGCGAAGTCTTGTCACGTTTGTCCAATGACACCACGCTCGTGCAAACCGTGGTCGGCTCGTCGCTGTCCATGGGCTTGCGCAATTTGGTGATGGGTACTGGTGCCTTGTTGATGCTGGTGTGGAACCACCCGATGTTGATGGTGCAAGTCATTGGCTTGCTGGTGTTGGTGGTTTGGCCAAGTGTGACTTTGGGTCGACGCGTGCGCCGCCTGTCACGCGCCAGCCAAGACCGTGTGGCAGACGCGAGTGCGCTGGCTGCCGAAGTGTTGAACGCGATTCCTGTGGTGCAAAGCTATACCGCCGAACAACGCGAAGCGACGCGCTTTGTCGATTCCACTGAACAAGCCGTGAAAACTTCGCTACGCCGCGCTTTAGCGCGTTCGGTGCTGGTCGGCTTCATTATTCTGGCCAGCAGCGCGGCTTTGTTGTGGGGCTTGTACCAGGGGACCATGGCGGTACGCGACGGCAGCATGAGCGCCGGTGAACTCGGCCAAACGGTGGTCTATGTGATTTTGCTGGCCAGTGCATTTGCCGTACTTGGCGAGGTATATGGCGATTTGCTGCGCGCCGCCGGTGCCACCGAGCGCTTGATGGAGTTGCTCAACACACGCTCTGTGGTCAGTTCCCCCGAAAACCCTTTGCAAGCAGTCTGGCCGCAACAAGGCTCGTCGTTGTCATTGCAAACGCTGGATTTTCATTACCCGTCAAGGCCGCAAACCTTGGCGCTGGCTGGTCTGAGTGGTGAGATTCAGCCTGGTCAAACCGTGGCCGTGGTCGGGCCCAGCGGCGCGGGGAAAACCACTTTGTTCGGTTTGCTGCTGCGTTTTTACGACCCGCAAGCCGGGCGTATTGTGCTCGACGGCGTGGCCATCAATGAGATGAGCTTGCACGACTTGCGCGAACGCATAGGCATCGTGCCGCAAGAGCCGGTGATTTTTTCGGGCAGTGCCATGGACAATATCCGTTATGGCAATCCAGATGCGAGCGACGACGAGGTTTTAGCTGCTGCCAAAGCCGCGTTTGCCGATGAATTCATCGTGCAATTGCCGCAAGGCTACGGTACGTTTTTAGGTGAAAAAGGCGTGCGTTTATCGGGTGGCCAACGCCAACGTATTGCGATAGCACGCGCCATGTTGAAAAACCCGCCGCTGTTGTTGTTGGACGAAGCCACCAGCGCGTTGGACGCGCACAGCGAACGCATGGTGCAAGCCGCTTTGGAAAAAGCCATGCAAGGCCGTACCACCTTGGTCATCGCACACCGACTGGCTACCGTGCAACAAGCCGATGTGATTTGGGTGTTGGACCACGGGACTTTGGTTGAGCAAGGCACGCACGCAGAGTTGGTCGCCAAAGGCGGTTTGTATGCCAGTTTGGCGGCCTTGCAGTTCAATCAGAGTTGATTCTTTTCAACCCACCCTGAGCATGGAATGACTGTCACTTACGCCAACGCAGACGACATCGATTCACGCAAAGCCGCATGGCGGCTCTTAACCACCTTGTTGTTGATGCTGCTGGGTAACAGCGGCATGTACGCCGTGTCGGTGGTGTTGCCAGCAGTGCAAACCGAGTTCGGCATCAGCCGCGCAGATGCATCCATTCCCTATACCTTGTGCATGTTGGGCTTTGGTTTCGGCGGCATGTGGTTGGGGCGTTGGGCGGATCGCTTTGGCATCGCCCGCGTGTTGGCCGTGGGCGCAGCCGGTGTGGCGGGTGGTTTTGTCTGGGCGGGTATGGCGGGCGGCATCGTCGGCTTTGCATTGGCGCAAGGCCTGATGGGTTTGTTGGGTATCGCGTCCACATTCGCGCCGCTATTGGCCGACACCGGTCAATGGTGGAACAAGCGCCGCGGCATCGCCGTCGCGGTGTGCGCGAGTGGCAATTATTTGGCCGGCACTTTGTGGCCGCCCATCGCGCAATGGGGCGTGATGCACATCGGTTGGCGC
>Ga0209188_1001172_pt1 | contig 22008 bp, 17 predicted proteins | sample C_130625_EF_Meta_FD_187307 | JGI IMG/M metagenome (GOLD analysis project Ga0209188, IMG submission 187307) | Freshwater microbial communities from Lake Croche, Canada to study carbon cycling - C_130625_EF_MetaG (SPAdes) (version 2) | ecosystem: Environmental > Aquatic > Freshwater > Lake... | reverse complement strand
ATCAACCCGATGCAGAAGTTAAATACTTGCGGTTCGGAGCAAGTGACTGAGCGCTTCGAGGTCTCAATCATTTCACGGTTAGTGAAAATTCGGTTTGTAGCTCGTTTGCAGTTCTTAAGTGAACGACTCTGAATTAGAAGCTTTTTGGAGCCCTACTGTAGTTGGCTTTTGGCACCGACTACTACTAGTGATTTTTTCGTATGCTAATCACCCTTATGCACATTTTAATTGTGAATGATTAATTTGGTAAGCATTTTTGCAAAAATATTTTTACAACAAAACGTACCACGTAATTTACTTACTTAGTAACACCCTAAAAGATCTTCAGAGATGATTAAGCCTTCCAGCGCACACCAGCACCTGACTCGGGCGTGCCAATGAATTCAATTCCGGCTTGATCAAAAGCTTTCTCAATCGCCTCTAGAGTTTTTGCATGAGTACCAGGCACGCCTTCGAGAGACTCTAATCTCATTAAGGTTGAAAAGCCTAAGCCTGTTTTTTTGGCCAAATCTTTTCCACTCCACTTAAGCATGGCTCTGGCAGCACGAATTTGATCGCTTGTAATCAAGTTAAATTTACTATATATTTAGTAATAATTACTAATATGTAAGCTATATTTATTTATAAGGTGATAAAAAATGCTTAATAATCAAGATTTTGCACAATCTCAAGCCAAAAGTCTAGGTCAATCGTCAACTGGACAAGTTTTAACTTTCCCAGAAAAACCCGCTAGATCTGATATCTATATAGACCACTACCAAGGTGCTAGAAAACAGCTTCTTGAAACCATTGCGAAAATTGACGGTGCCTATGCACCCTCAACCATTAGAGCGTATCGCAGTAACTTTGAATTTTTTATTGACTACTGTGAAAAACATAATCTAAATGCCCTTCCCTGCGAGCCATCCAACTTGGCTAGTTATATTTTTTACCTATCAAACCAGAATTTAAAATCCGCAAGCATTCGATTAGCTACGGTTTCCGTTGCTGCCATTCATCGATTTAACCGTATGAATGACCCATCCAAAGATCCTGATGTCATTTTGGAATTACGCAGAATGTTTCGAAAATTAGGTCGCCACCAAAAGCAAGCTGCGGCTATTAATAAAAATAACTTGGAAAAATTAATTTCCGTGACCAATCAAAATTTGAGAGGGTATCGGGATCGCGCCTTATTAATGACTGCTTATGAGAGTCTTTGCAGGCGTAGCGAATTAGCAGCCCTGCGAGTAGAGGACATTAAAGAGTCGCAGGATGATAAAGGAGCACTAATACGACTTAGAAAGAGCAAGACTGATCAGAGTGGTGATGGTCGCTGGATTAATCTTTCTGAAAACACTTATCTAGCAATTAGAAAGTGGATTAAGGCTTCAAGTATTAGCTCAGGATACTTATTTAGAGGGATAACTAAATATGACACTCCAACCCTACAATTAGAAGGTGCTCAAATTAATCGCATATATAAACATCTGGCAAATAAGGCGGGGCTAGACTATCAATTAGTTAAAAACGTTAGTGGTCATTCATTACGAATTGGATCAGCCCAAGACTTGCTCAATGAAGGTGCTAGCTTACCAATGATTATGAATCGCGGAAGATGGACTAAAGTAGATACAGTCATGAGATACATCGAAAATTCAAAATTACTAAGCATTAATTCAATTTAATGAAAAAGAAATACTGCAAAATTGTCGTAATCATGTGCTGAGTATTAGTAGTCAGTCATAAGTCCACAGAAATCAGCAATACCATTTCGAGCAAACTGGCCTGCTTTAAAAGCATCTAAAAACTGCCTATGTTTTACCAATACAACAACAACATCAGCCGACCTCAAAGCCTCCTCTAAACTAATTAGAGTAAATCGATCGTCTTGTTGAACGTTCGGCTCAACCGCTATAAGGTCATAACCCTGAGATAAAAGATCTTGCGCAATACTCACTGCAGGGGACTCTCGTAAATCATCAATATCAGGCTTAAAGGCTAAACCCAAACAGGCAATCTTTGGTTTACGCCCTGTTTTAGCAGTAGCATCTGCAGCAGCAATTTTAATTTGATCAATAACCCAAGCAGTTTTTCGATTATTGACTTCTCTTGCGGTTCGAATGACCTGCGCATTCTCTGGATCACGTGCAACAATAAACCAGGGATCAACTGCAATGCAATGCCCTCCAACACCAGGTCCAGGCTGGAGTATGTTTACTCGAGGATGTCTATTTGCTAATTGGATTAGATTCCATACATTTATGCCATCTTTGGAACAGATAAGAGACAGCTCGTTTGCAAAAGCAATATTGACATCCCGAAAACTGTTCTCAGTTAATTTGCACATTTCAGCAGTTTTGGCATCAGTTTCCAATACATTGCCTCTAACAAAAGTACGATAAAACGTAGCAACTTCCCTCGTCGCATTATCGGTAAGGCCTCCAACTACGCGATCATTCTCGACCAACTCAGTCATTATTTTTCCTGGCAATACTCGCTCTGGACAATAAGCCATGAAAATAGTACTGATATCAACGCCTTTATCATACAAAGCTTCTGCCATTTTTTGCGTAGTGCCTACGGGTGAGGTGGACTCTAATATGACCATATCCCCAGCCTTGATGTACTTTGCAATACTTTCTGTGGCAGCCAATACAAAATCAATATTGGGCTGAGGAATTCCTTCGCCTTCATGAAATGGTGTGGGGACACAGATCATATAAATGTCACCTGCTTGAGGTGTAGTGAATGCTTTCAATCTACCTGCAGTTACTGCCGAGCGAACATAGGCATCCAAATCTGGTTCAACAATGTGTATTAAACCTTGATTAATCTTATCAACAGCGTGCTCACTTATATCTACACCAATCACTTGATATCCGTTGCTTGCAAGCAATGCCGCAGTAGGAAGTCCAATGTACCCCATACCGATAACGCAAATCGTTTTATTCTTCATTTATATCCTACCTAATACATCAATAATTCTTGAACATGCATTACCATCACCATAAGGATTATGGGCGAGCGTCATTTTTTTATAACTTTCATTGTTTTCAATAAGCTCAGAAACATTACCAACAATTTGCTCACGATTAGCCCCAACCAAGCGAACAGTACCAGCCTCTACAGCCTCTGGACGCTCTGTGACATCACGCATAACCAATACTGGTTTGCCTAGACTTGGAGCCTCCTCTTGAATGCCACCACTATCGGTTAGCACTAAGTAACAATGCTTGAGTAAATATACAAATGGTTCATAGTCCATTGGATCAATTAAATGAATGTTAGGCAAACCTATCAGAATTGAATTGACTGGCTCCTGGACATTGGGATTGAGATGCACTGGATATACAAAATGAAAATCTGGATAGCGTGTCGCTAATTCTTTCAAAGCCTCGCAAATTTGCATAAAGCCATCACCAAAATTTTCACGACGATGTCCTGTAATCAATACAAAATGATTACTTTCCCATGAGAACGATAGCTGCTTATTTAAGAGGGAAATAACCCTATCCCGCCGAGAGTTATCTGAATCAATGCGATCAAGAACCCAAAATAATGCATCAATCACAGTATTCCCAGTTACTATAATTTGGCTATCAAAGACCCCCTCATCTACTAGATTTTTCCGACTAAGAGATGTTGGGGCAAAGTGCCATTTAGAAATCTTGCTGACAACCTGACGATTGAATTCTTCTGGAAATGGGGAGTAAATATCATAAGTACGCAGACCTGCCTCTACATGGCCAACAGGGATTCCAGCGTAAAAGCCAGCCATAGCAGAAGCTAAAGCTGTAGTTGTATCGCCATGAACCAATAAAACATCGGGTTGATGAGTCTTTAAAACTTCGCGCATTCCCAATAAAACGGAAGACGTAATATCAAATAAGTCCTGACCTAATTTCATTAAATTCAAATCTATATTAGGTTTAATATCAAAAACCCTAAGAACTTGATCAAGCATTTGACGATGCTGAGCAGTAACACAGACTTGAACCTCAAAGAGATCAGGAAAAGACTTTAGGGCATGATAAAGGGGGGCCATTTTGATAGCCTCCGGTCTCGTGCCAAAGATCAGCATAATTTTTTTCATTTAGCAACAAGCCCCTCCAATATTGACAGCATCTTTTTTGCCAGATGAGTTCTGTCATATAGCTTGGCGGCGTTTATTCCATTTTTTCGATAGCTATAGATTCTATCAGCGTTATTTTTTAAACCAATCAGCAATTGAACTAACTGCGTAGCATTATCCGATTCGAATACCTCTCCAACTTGCTCAGTCATAACAATTTGCGCAGACTCCCCAGAAACACCATGTAAAACCGGTATACCCATACCCATACATTCAAATAATTTTGATGGAATGACTGAATTAAATAACTCTGTTTTACGCAAATGAATAATTGAGACGTCTAATATTGACCAATATTTTGCTACTTCGTCTTTAGAAATTGAATCTAAAAAGATAACATTCTTGATCCCTTTATTTTTAGCGTAGGCAATAAGATCTGATTTTTTTGCACCATTTCCTAGGAATAAAAAATGAATATCATCATCACGTGAGCTATCTTGAATTAATTTAGCTGTATCTAATAGTGTTTCTAAGCCATGTGCCATGCCATGTGTGCCAATGTAGCCGGCTACAAACTTATTCTTTAACCCTAGCGCATGTATTAGCTCTAGGTCTTTCGCTTGGGGAATAAAGCGTTCTAGATCCACTCCATTCGTAATAACCTGAATTTTTTTACCATCAACCCCTCTTTGAATAAGGATTGATTTGAAGGTATTAGTAACCGTCACAATGCATGTAGCCTGGTGATATAGAAAAAGTTCTAATTTCTCTAACATACGAATAGCAAAAGAGTCATTCATAGCCCCCACCGCTTTAATAGACTCAGGCCATAAATCTCGCAACTCAAATACCCATGGAACACGCTTCAATGAACTCACTACCCATGCGGCACAAACAGTAAAAAATTGTGGAGATGTTCCTACTATCACATCGACTTTTCGAACAAATAGGGATGCTATTGTTGAGCTCACCATAAAGCTAATGTAATCGAAAATTCGCCTGAGAAAACCTTCATTTGCAGTAATGAAAGACCAAACACGTATAACGCGAATTCCATCTATCCACTCGCTTTGCCACAATTTATTTTTAAAGCCGTCAAACACTTTTCCTTGAGGAAAATTGGGCGCACAAGTGATGACTGTTACCGTAGCACCAGATTTAACCCATTCACGGCAATGTTCATATGTTCGGCTGGCAGGCGCATTAACCTCAGGCGGAAAATTGTCAGATAAAAATAGAATATGCAATTAATTCCACCCTATCTGAACATTTGAGAAACCTTCTTTAATATCAACTACCATGCAATTAGTGTTTATTACCTTGCCAAATTCGGGCGCATAAAATGCGTTTTCCAAGTAAGCCTCACCTTGTTCAACTACGAATGAAGCTAATTCGCCACCAGGAAGGGCCAACTGCCAAACTCCTTGAGCTTTTGCAAAAATCTCAATTTCTGGGTGAATAATAAACCTAGCCTTTGCTTGAGAGTAGCTTCCTTGAATTTCATCTTGGACTTCAATGGAATGATGATTTAGAACCCATGTTCTTCTGTGTATAGGTTTTCCAGCCAAACGCTTGTAGCCATCATGGGAGCAGGATACAGTCACTTGATCATCATTATGAGCAATCTTTAAATCAAATGGGTAGGCCCGTCTTGCAACTCTAAAACCACTCCAAACTTCAGACGAGCTTTGACTATCAACTTCAACGGTGCTATGAGATGCAGTTTGACGCTCCCTTAAACGTTCAGGGCTAATTCCATAACGAGATGTACCGCCATTTACTATTACCCGCCGGCCAAAGAGCGACAGCTCAAAAGATAAAGTATCGGCATGTGCATGACCTGGCAAATAATCAGGCCCTACTGGGGCTACATCTAAAAATGCAGAAGCATTATCTGTTGTTAATCTTATGTATCCGCTTTCTCTTAAATGCTCCATTAAGAAAGGTTTCGACTGCGACGCATCATCTGTCACTTGATCCACATCTACTTGCAATCGCAAGGCATATTCACGCAGATTCTGCAGAGTTGGCGCCACTCTGAATGCAGCATCATTGAATAGAGAAATTTGACTATCCGGATGACTCATAATGGCAAGCCAATAAAGCATTTTCTTTGCTAGCGAACGCCAATAGTCGACTAATTTTAAGTCAATGAGATTGGGATATGCCTGAGCAACATTAATCAAATCTAATAAATCTTCCAAGAAGATGGCGTGATACATGGGACTTCGCTCAAAGTTTCCACCATCTGCTAGAACTTGCTCTTTTAATTGATCAGCAATAATTTGCAAACCCTTGTTGAGCCAACCATCAGCTTCTTTACCCTGAAAATAAGTTCCAGAGAACACTAGCGCTTTAGCATTAGCAAAAAGATGATTGCCAAGCAAATGCCACTCTAGATTTTTCATTAAATGCTGTGTTTGCACAGCTAGACTTTGACTAAATCTATTGGGCACCTGAAACCCTGGTGACGATTGCATATTTAAAGACCATTTAATCCAATTAACTATTCGTAAAGAAATTGGATATGGCTCCCATCCATTACCAAATCCTGGAGGATTTTGATCAATCCAATTAGCAACCAAGTCCATATGCCATGAGATTCTTTTTATAGAATCTTGCGCTGTTAGGTCACGAAAATAATGAAGGTTATAAATCCAGAGCTTTTCTAATTTAGAGTCATTCCATCCACCAATCTCTGGTAACTTCTGCTCTAAATTTAAAAACCTAAAATGATTTTCTCCAATAAGCGAAACCTCATCTTCAATAGGAGAATTTAATGAAAGGTCATAAGGGCGTAATTCTGGACTACTAAGTGAGTAATTATTGGTAAACTTAAAGAAGTTAAATAGATAAATTTGAATCCTGGCATAAAACTGAATAGGTTTTAGATGCCTTAATGTGTGCCAGTAACGCATTACGCCTGCAAAATCTAGCAACGCAAAGACTCCGCAATTTCTATAGTTACGCGGCTTACCTCAAAAATTTCATCTAGTGGAATTGGCGATTCTTTCCCATTTCGAATTGCATCAATAAAGGCATTTACACACTCTTGTTGACCTTTGTTCTGCCTCCATAACTTCATCTGACTAAATCCTGACCAATCGAATCCCTTTAACACGCGGAAATTGTCGAGCTGCAATACGGCGCCACCACAAAATACTTCAATACGCTCTTTTGGAAAGGCTTTGCCACCATTTGCCAAATAATGAATCGACCCAAATGAACCATCCTCGAAAGACAGCAGAATTGATACCTTATCTTCTTGCGCTGAGCCATCAGCAGAGCCACCAAGTTTCATAGCTTTATAGCTCGTAATGGGGTGACCCGCTAAAAACCGCATTAAATCTATGAAATGGCAACCCTCGCCTACGATTCGACCACCTCCAACATCAGGATCTTGAGTCCAATGATCCGAGGGAATGGCGCCTGCATTGACTGTGATTACAAATGATTTTGGCTCCCTACGAGCTGATAAGAGAGATTTCATCTTGGTGACGTGGGGTGCAAAACGTCGATTAAATCCGATCATCAGCAAAGGGGTTGATTTCCCTGACTCTCCAGTTGATTGATATACCTCTTTAATCCGCAACAACTCTTCCAAATTTAAAGCCAACGGTTTTTCAACAAATACATTCTTTCCCGAATCTAATGCAGCACACACCTGAGATGCATGAGCATTATGTCTAGTTGCAATTACAACAGTATTAATAAATTCATTGTTCCAAAGGGCATTTAAATCGGTAGAAGCCTTACTAAAACCTGCCTTTTTTCCATGATGAACACCACTAACACCGCTGCTAGTAACAAGTGTCTCTAATTTCGCGCCAGTAGATTTAAATGCTGGAATTAAAGTTCTTGAGGCGTAATTTCCAGCCCCAATAAAAGCGACAACTGGCTCTGCCTTATCTGATAAGGCCATTAAATCAGAAGTCTTTACAGACAAGGCGCTCTGCGTGAGTTGAACTTCAGTGTTGAGTAATTCTCCTTCATCGCGCTTAGGATATTCAAGAACGATACCCAGGGCTTTGGGATCATCGAGTAATTTGTAGGCCTCAACCGCATCATCAATCTTAAAGCGATGCGTAATAAGGGGTTTAACATTGAGTGCGCCTGAGGCCATCATGTCTAGTACCGCTTCAAAATTTCGCTGTTCAGTCCAACGCACAAATCCTATTGGATAATCTTGTCCTTTTTCCTCATAATTTGGATCGTATCGACCCGGTCCATAAGATGCGGATACTTGAAAGGTAATCTCTTTTTTAAAAAAGTCGTCTCGGCGTAGGTTTAAGCCAACCACTCCAACAAGAACAATTCGCCCCCTCTTACGACACATCTCAGCAGCTTGATGCATTACATCATCACTTTGCGTAGCTGCAGCAATAATTACGGCATCGACACCCCTACCGCGAGAGAAGGCTGTTGCTATAGCTATTGGGTCTTCGCCAGCAGAAAGATCAACTGCCTCGGCCCCAAACTGTCTTGCTAATGCACATCTACTCGAGTCAAAATCTATTCCCAGAACTCGGCATCCATTTGCAATAAGCATCTGTACAGTCATGAGACCAACTAATCCCAGACCCGAAACAACAACCGTCTCGCCTAGAGTTGGATTTATTAAGCGAATACCTTGTAATCCAATTGCACCTAATACTGTAAATGCCGCAGACTCATCATCAACACCATCAGGTACTTTTGCGCATAAATTTTTTGCTACACGCACAACTTCTGCGTGACCCCCATTTGAAACAACTCTATCGCCCTGCTTAAATCCATCAACACTACTTTGCAAGACAACCCCAGCATTGCAATAACCCAATGGAATTGGCTGATCCAACTTAGATCGAACAGCCTCAATGGTTGTCATCAGACCATCTGTTTGAATCTTATCTAAAACCATCTTCACTTTATCGGGCTGCTGACGAGCCTTATCAATAAAATTTGCCTTACCAAAATCTACTAGCATTCGCTCAGTGCCAGCGGAAATAATTGAATTTCTAGAGGATATTATTAGGCTATTACTTTGATAACTAGGGCATGGAATGTCTTGAAGCGAAGTGTTTCCATTTGCTAAATTTTGTAATATTTGCCTCATAATTTATTTAAACTAGAAAACTGCTTATCCAAGAAATTACGACACCAAATTTCAATAGCCATAAGCGATAACAAAGTATAAGATGCATCAACTTTTCCAGAGTGATTTGCGTCAATTAACTTTCTTACTGCTACAGGATCAAAATAACCTCTTTTCTTTAAGCTTGTAATTGATAGCAAATCATCGGCCCAATCTCTTAAATCACTCTTTATCCATTCCCGTAATGGAAGTCCAAATCCAGTCTTTTTTCGGTAAATAACATCGCGAGGCAAAAACGGCTCCATAGCCTTTTTCAATACCCATTTATTTATACCTAGATGCTGCTTCATTGAAGCTGGAACTTTAGAAGCAAAATTAACTAAATCAAGATCTAAAAAAGGAACCCTAACTTCAACACCAGCCATCATAGACATTTTGTCGGTATATATCAGATTATGGTCACCAAGAAAAAAGCGTTGCTCTAAACTTAACATTTTTTCCAGAGATGCGTGCTTCTCTGATACGGGCATAAGAAAATCCAACATTGGTTGAGCAGCAAGCGCCCCTGATAAACTAGCTAAAAATTCTGGTGAATATAGCTTCATCAAATTATCTTCCTGCAACCAGCTGTAATAATTTACCAACCGGTCATCGCCACCCTTATCTATTCCGGAGAGGTATTTTATTAAACGACGAGTTTGTAATTCATTTTGATTAAACCCTAATGCCCTTCGACTAATTACTTGACGGATAAGCAGTGGAATACGGTCCCATATTTGTTCAAATCTTGCAATTGAATGACGACGATAGCCAGTAAAAATATCGTCTCCCCCCACACCTGAGAGAAGAACCTTTATTCCTTGCTTTCGAGCCATTCTACTGATGTAAAGTACATTCAATGCCGCTGGATCAGCAATAGGCTCATCTAAGCCCACAATCATTTCCTCTAAATCAGCAGCAAATTGCCCTGGACTTACTTTAACTACCTCAAGATTAACATTTAGGTGTCTAGCAACGATCCTAGAGTAACGCAAATCTTCCTTCATATTCTCTGATTCATTCTCATCTACACTGATGGTATAGCACTTAATATCCGGATTAATATTTTTGGCAAATAAAACAATAGAACTTGAATCCAAACCTCCAGAAAGAAAGGAGCCGACAGGAACATCCGAAACCATTTGTCTTTCCACGGCTTTTTGCAAATGCAAAGGTAACTCCTTAATTACCTCATTAATTTTTTTAAACTTGTGAGAAGATTTCCTAAATATTGGTAAATCATACCAATTCCATTTTCTAAAAATTTTTCCAGACTTAACTAGTATTGCTTCTCCCGGAAGAAGCTTTTTCACAGATTTAAATGGCGTGCCATCTCCTGGACACCATATAAAACTCAGATATCTATGCAATGATGAAAAATCAATCTCAGAATGCTTACTTGGCTCAAGCGTAATAAGTGCTTTAATTTCACTTGCGAATGAAAAACTTTTTTCATCTACAGAGTAATATATTGGTTTGATCCCAAATGCATCTCTTGCTATAAATAAACTATCTGTATGTTTGTCCCATATCGCAAATGCAAAAATTCCATTTAATCGGGGTAACATTGTCATACCCTCTAATGCATATAGCCGCATCAAGACTTCAGTGTCTGACCCCCCTTGAAACCTGATACCTTTTTCTTCAAGTTCCGCACGAAGCTCTTTATAGTTATATATTTCACCATTAAAAACTAGAACCGTCATTTCATCGTCAGAAATCATTGGTTGATGCCCGGAAGATGTAAGATCTATTATTGAAAGCCTTGTCTGACCCAAACCAATTTCACCAGCATTATCTATATAGATTCCAAAGTCATCAGGACCGCGATGCTCCAATGCTCGGGTAGCTTTGTTCAGCTCCCCTAAATTGCCGCCATAAATGCCTATAATGCCGCACATATTAATAATGCCCGTAAATTAAGTTGGTAAATATTTCGAAAAAAATACTAGATACGATAATCAAATTCTTCCATTAATCAAATGATAATATTTGGATCCTTGCAATCTTTCCTCCGCAATTGATCGATTGCGAATAAATATTACGTTGGATCCGCCGATAAATTGCACCAACTTTCTGGTAAAAGGTTCATAACTACAACACTCAAATCCTATACCCCTCATTAGCTCCAATAATTTAGCATCTGAAATTCCATATTTAAGGCCACTTCCATTAATTTCCATAATGACAGCTTGTAATCTTTGATCAGCGAGAATATTTGCGGCACCTTGTAGGACGGATAATTCATGACCTTCAACGTCTATTTTCATTAATATCGGAGGTGTAGATGCTTCTTTAACCACATCATCCAAACGAATAACCGGAACTTCAATTGATGAAGCCTCATCCCCCTCTACAAGAACATGATTAACAGTGTCTAGTTCACATGTAAACCTCAGAGTTGAGGTCTTATTAGAGACTCCACTTTGGAATAATTTCACCGATGATGAAAAGTGATTCAAAAGAACATTATTTTTTAAATGCACAAAAGTTGAAGGTATTGGTTCAAACGACATTACATTAGCCCCGGCAACAGCGGCCAAAATTGTGTAGCTACCAATATTTGCCCCAACATCTATAAAAGTATCATTAGCCCTCAAAAAATGAACTATAAAAGCCATCTCTTCGAATTCATGAAGACCGCAATAAAAATTTCCAGTAGCGCCCGTTAAGCCTCGACTAGCAAATAGCATGGAGGAGTCAACAAATTCAAATGCAATTGGACCCTTAATAAGACGTGAAGCAATCTGCCAGCGAAGAAATCTTCCAACTCCCCCCAAACGATTACCCCTATTTAAAGGATGATTCCAAATAAATAATAAAATATTAATTAGATTTTTCAAGCAATAACTCTTTATCTTGAGGAATAGGTAAATTCAGTATTCTCATACATAATTCAATGTAATGTAGAGCTCTTTGGTTCGGCAATATAAAATCATTGGACCTCTTATGCCCTTCGTTAATTAATTTCCTATATAAGATTTCATCTGTTGCAATATTAATAATTTTATTACTAATATCATCAACATCAAGGGGATCAAAAAAAAGTGCAGCATTATGACAAATATCATGTGAAAATGGCCTATCACTTGTCAAAATGGGAACACCCATTTTCATGGCTTCAGGAAAATTTGCTGTAAAACATTCTAATAGTGTTGGCAATATAATTGCATCAGCTTTTTCATATAAAGCTGGACATTTTTCAACTGGAACAGGACCCATATTGACTGCATAACGCTTTAGAGAAATGGGTTTCGTCTCAAAATCTTTTTCAGTCAAAGTAAGATATAGTTTGCATTTAACTCCACGACGATTAACATTTTCTAAAACATCAGCAAGCACTGATATATTTTTATGAATATAGTCATGTGTTAAACACAAAAGATAAAAATCCTCTATGAAAGATTTTTGAGTATTTTTATATTTAATAGTTGCATTACTGTATATTTTTGAATACGTATTCGGAACAATATGTATATTTTTATTTGGTACTTTGAGAATTTTATTTACGCGTTTTTTGACTTCTTCAGTTTCAACCACCATATGAGTAGCACTATACTTAAAAACATATTTCATAAGTGCATACTTTAATTTTATTATTGGTCTAAATAAGGGGTGAATTAAATTAAAGGCCTCTGATTTAGGATAAATAATCCATGGATTTGCAAATCCAACTAGATGAGGGGCAACTGGCTTCCAAAAATTTGGGCCAAAGATTGAAAATACAATATCAGGCTTAATTTTTTTTTCAATCCTATTTAAACTTAAATTTAAGTAAAATAATCTTGAAAAGATATTTTTTTTATATTTAATGAAATGGATACTTTGAAGACATTTATAACTAGGGTCAAGTTGATTATATATAGCCTCTGATAATATGAAATTAACATCTATGTTTGAAAATTGGCTACTTATGATCTCATTGATGATTGAAAGAGATGCTTGCACTCCCCCTCCAAAGGATAAATTAGAACAATTAATTAATAATTTCATTATCGATTAATATGCTTGTATCTAAATGTAACAAAAAATAAGGAAGTAATATTTGCAATTATGAGCGAATATGCACATACAAATAATATATTTATTTTATCAAAATTTTGAAGATAAACCCAAATTATTAAAAAAATAATAGTAAAAAATATTTCAGTTTCAGAAGATAACTTTGATAAAGATAAACCCTTTAATAATTTCACAAATAAATTTTTAAGCGATCCAAAAATACAAGCGAATGCGATCCATATTGAAATATTTATAGAAAAATAATATTTATCTCCAAATACTAATGGAATTAATTCTGGAATAGAGAAATAGAAGATAGCCATGTAAATTAAATAAACAATTAGAAGCTTTATTAGTGACTCTTCTAAAAATTTAGTATTTCTTAAAAAACTTATTTCGGGGAAAAGCGATGTACCTAATGCATTAGATATAAAATTAAACCCTAAAGATGCAATTGAATAAGCAACAAAATAAATTCCAATTTCTTGATTGTTTGCATAAATAGAAATTAAAATTTTATCGATATTTTGCGACAATAAAGCTAATACTGTTGAAAGATGATTATAAAATATCACTTTAAAAGATTTATAAAATTTAAAAATATAATTTAAATTTGTCAATCTTAATGTAAAGTTCTCATTCAAACTATGTCTCATTAAATATAATAAAAATAAATTTGAAATAAAATACATTGATAATATGAAAATTAATTCTATTTTATTAATTAATATTAATAAAATAACTCCTATCGAACAAAAAATTGGAGTAACTGATCTATAAATATTAAATTTAAAAGATTCTCCTTTTAATTGAATTTCAGCAAGAATAATTTGCGTAAGATAATTAATTGGAATTAAAAGAATTGTGTAAATATAGAAATATTTCCTTATCTCAAACTCTTTGCCTTCTAAAATAAAATAATAAAATGGTAAAGAAAAAAAGCTTAAAAAACATAAAAAAATAAATATATTTGTATTGAATATTTTTAAGGAAATTTTTCTTTTTGATATCAGTAAATATTCATTAAATGAACAAAAACCTAAGGTTAAAACTATACCACTCCATAATTGTATTATGCCTAACTTTCCCCTTATTTCAGGACCTAGATACCTTGATATTAATATACTATTCAAAAAGGTGATAAAAAAAACAAAAGCATCAGCAATAAAAATATGATATGTTTTTTTATATATATTTAATAAACTTGAATTTATATTCATAATTCTATTTTATTATTAAATAATTTTTATTATTAGATATTATAAATGGTAGTATCAAAGGTATAGTTGCCATTAAATAACCAGGAATATAACCTCTTGTTACAAAATTAAACATAGAGATGGCAATCATTAAATTTACAAATGTTGCAATTACACCTTTTTTACTTGATTTAAGGCATTTATTTGAAAGAATTGCAAAAATAAACCCAAATAAAATAGAAAAAAATATGATTCCAAAAATACCCCCAGCTATATAAAATTCAGTGAAATTTAATGCTGCCTGACCTGATAAATATCCCTCTATATCAAGAAATGAATTTTTGATTACATCCAAAGAATAAACATCGCCCTTATCTCCCTTGCTAAAAAATGAAGATGGTATTGCTCTTTTAAAGGATTCCAATATTACACTTTTACCATAGTCATATTCTACATTCGAATCGTTATAGTATTTTTGTACAGATAGCTGGACTAAGAAATTATTAGATGAATTAAATATTCGCTTATAAACTGTATCATCCGTTATATCTTCAATAGTTTCTAATCCAAGCGCTGTTCTTCTTATGTCCTCACGAAAATATGTGCTACCAACCATAAATATAATTAATAGTGTAATTCCAATCGTAAAAAGTTTTTTAGTATGTCTATTTATTCCATTATTTATAAGATAAACAATTAACATTCCCGTGAAAAGGAGTGCTAATCTATATCTAAAACCAATTGATAAGCAAATGATAGAAAAGATTACAATCCAAAATAATCTTTCTTTTATAGTCATAGTTGTATATACTGAGAATATTATTCCTGGAATTGCTAAATTTATAAAGAAAATAAAATAGCTATATCCACCTGAAAATGCCTCCTCTATTGAATCTGGGGATGCTATTGAAGATTGAAGAAGAAAAAGGCTTTTAACTCCAAATTCTCCAAAAAAACCCCATAATATTGAAGAAATAATTCCCAAAATAATCAGAATTCTGCAAAAATTTAATCTTATAAATATATTGTTTTTATTTAAATGCCAGAATGGCATTCCTTTTTTAATAAAGTAAAAATATGAACTATAAAATACACTGAAACCAATTGTTATATTTAATAGTCCGATCCAATAATAATCGTAAATATCAGCAGAAAATAATGTTTTTACACCATTAAAATATCCCCAAGCCGGAATAATAAAAATATAGAAAAAATATAATGGAAAGGCATAAATCATTGGTAAATGCCTAATCCATCCATCCCTCTTAATTATATACGAATTGAAATTAAAAATTATTATAAATATAATTAATTCAATTATTAAAGTAATGTAAAAATATAAATCATTCATAATAAAATTTAATTCAAATATGATTTAATTTTATTTAGAATAATTGTTGGATTATTTATTATTTTAACAGCCTCACGACATCTTATTCCAGTAACTTTTCGTAGATTTTTATCATCCATTAACTCAACTATTTTATCTGTAAGAGTTGAAATATCATGACTATCAATAATGGTGCCGGCCCCACTCTTCCCCAGCACTTCTTTTACACCACCTTTTGTTACTGATCCAATTACAGGAATTCCATGTGCTGCTGCCTCCAACATTACTCTTCCCATTGCATCCCCATCAGAATGAAATAAGAAGATATCTATTTTTTTATAAAAATCTTCCATTTCTTCTTTCCACCCTAAAAATTCGAAATAATTCTTTAAATTATTTTTTTGTATTTGTTTCTCTAATTCAGCTCTATAAGGACCATCACCTGCAATAATAAATCTACATTCATATTTTTTCTGTTGAATAATATTTTTAGCTATAAGAAAAAATATATCAAATCTTTTTTCCTTGATTAAGTGTCCTGCTCCACCGATAAAAATAGTATCATTTTCATTTTTTGTTATATTTTTAATATTTACTATATTATGAAGAACATCTGATTTATTGCTAATTATAGGACATATGCTTACAGCCTCCTTTTTTATATACTCAGAACAAAATAAAATATTTTTGAATGTAAAAAAAGATAATAAGTAAAGAATTTTAAATTTTATTAGACTACGGTCATCTTTATGTATTGAATGAATATATAATAATTTTTTATTATTCATCAAAAGTAAGGATAATTGACATAAAAAAAAGTGTCCAAATTGTATTATATGTGTTGGTTTAGTTTCGAATATATTTTTATATAATCGATAAATAATTCTTATATCATATTGTGATTTTAACTTTAAATGTCTATATCTAATTTGATTTTTTTCAGCCAATACTCTCAGCGAATCATCTCCTCCAAGCACTAATATGGCCACATCAATGTTTTGATTTTTCATGGCTATACAAAGCTCAATACATGATTTTTCTATACCTCCAAATCCACCACACTGTAAGATATTCAATATTCTCATTTGATTTTTTTTGTAATCATCATTACTTGAAGATATATTTTTAATTTTTTAGCTGTTTCTACTGGCGAGAAATAATTAAATATTTTTTTTGAGTGCGCTCCATGTATTTTTATTAATTCATTATCTTCAATATAAATTCTCATTGCATTTGCTAAAGAATTTTTATTACCATATTCAATGACAAATCCATTTAATCCATTTTCTACTAAATGATAACCTCCACCAACTCTGTTCGTAACTATTAAGGGCATACCAACACTAGCAGCTTCATTTAATACAACTCCCCAACCCTCATCTCTACTTGGTAGTATAAGTACATCAGATTGTTGGTATATATCACCTAAAAATTGTCTATTTATTACACCTAATATTTGTATATTATTTTGTAACTTTCTTTTATTTACTTCTAATCTAAAATACCCATTTGTATAATCTTTACCAACTATTAAATAATTTGCATTATACCCTTTTTTATTTAATTCCTCGATAGAATCAAGTAGAAAATAAATCCCTTTAGATTCATGTATTCTGCCCACATAAAGAAAATTAATTACCCTATTACTATTTTTAATTTTTTTTTCTTTATTTTCTACTAATGAACAAACAGAATAATTTAGTATAAAAATCTTATCTTCATTTACACCATTTTTTATTAAATTAATTTTAGATAAAGTGCTAATAGCAAGTGCTCCCCTTGAATATCTTTTTATTAGCTGTGAATATAGATATCTGATTGGCGATTTTAATTTAGATATAAGTTCCCATATTATATTTAGATGACTTTTTGGATGCTCACTCCAATGAATCCATTCAAGTCTATTTTTTAATATAAATAAGATTAACTTTCGAGAAAATTTGTCTCCAATTCCAGGAATAATATGCCATCTATTTTTCCAATCTGGAACTAAATTATTAATTTCTTCTATGTTTAATATGAACCTTTCTCTATTTCCAATATTAACCCTTCCCAATCCTTGACTCTCTCTATCTAAATTTTCTTTTTCATAATAGAGGACAAAAAAATCAACTGACTCTTTCTGCAATGCTTCAATAAAATCAGACTGATGAACTGAAGGTATATTCATCCATATCACTATTTTAGGAGAATTATTTCTCATTATCTTTATTTAGAAATAACAATATTTTTAATATTATTTCTAAAGCTTGACCAAGGGTAAGCATTAGCTAATTTTACGCATGCCTCACTCATGTCTCTTACTTTATTTTTATTTTCAACACACCATAAAAGTCTTTTTTTCAAGTCTTCTACGTCACCTGGTTGAACAATAAATCCATGTTCATTATTTTTTATAATGTCTGCACCCCCAGAATTAGTTGTGCAAATAATTGGCGTTCCGTAGCTTAGGGACTCTAAATAAACTAAACCAAAGCCTTCTACTAAGGAGGGCATTGTAAATACATCAGCCTCCCTGTATAGATCTTTTAATTTTTCTCCCGAACATCCTCGTACGAGTATGCATTCATTGCTGATTAGCTTTTCAATTTCAGGATCAATATGCTTTGAAACAATAGTTAATTTATATGTACTATTATCTAAAATTCTAATTGCATCTAAAAGTATATGGGGTGCTTTACGTTGCACAAGCTGCCCAACATATAATATATTTAATTTATTTTTTTTTGATTTTGAAACTAAATTTATATTTTTGTTTACACCATATGAAGAGACGTAGATTTTATCTTTATCAATCCCAGATTCTATCAAACCCCTCTTTGTAAATCCACTTGCTACTATTATCTTATCTGCTCTCATTAGCGCATTTGACAATCTATCAATACGTTTTTGAGGCATTAACTCTTCGTCATCTAACTTAAATTTTATATTTGATATTTCTCTATCGCTCTTCAATATTTTTTTTATTTGATTAGGTACAGGATGCACTTGAAATATGATAAATTCTTTTGGCTTTCTTCCTGTAGTTTTATAATATTTTAAGAATCCTATCGCGTAGTAGCTATATACAATTGCTGAATTATCCATTAAATCAGTTAAAAATCCTGCAATAAATCCAAATACATCTTCTAATAAAAAAGCACATGATTTATTTATTTTACTAGCCACTATGAACGGCACTAAAAGTACTGCAATTGAAATAGTTTTTCGACTTGTTAAATCTGTATTAAATCTTTTTTTTAACAATGATCTTAATATATTAGGGCAATAAAAATCAGTAATTAACTTACCTAGTTTTTTCTCTTCATTTAATGCCAATGCTACTTGGTAATCATCTCTTGACCCGTAAGCAATAACGTTATATTTCATTTTTTTCTCAAGTTATATTAAGCTTAGCTTACGTCTTTATTTATTATCCATATAGGATCTAATATTCCTAGATATCTCAAATCTTTAGATATGACCATATCTTTACTTCATAGTTCGGCAGAGTCTGTTGATTTTCGCCAATTCTCTAGATCTTCAGACATCTTATCTAGATCCCGTTTTGCTACCCATCCATAATTTTCTCTAGCTTTGCTTGCGTCACCAAAGTATTCCGCTAAGTCGCCCTCACGTCTTTTTCCAAAGTTGTACTCAAGAGTTTTGCCACTTGCTTTTTCATAAGAGGCAATTACCTGCAATACGCTACTGCCATTACCAGTGCCCAGGTTCACCACATCAAAGCCAGGATGCACTTTGAGGTAATTTAAAGCAGCTAGGTGACCTTCTGCCAAGTCCATCACATGGATGTAGTCACGTACACCAGTTCCATCGATAGTGTCGTAATCATTTCCGTAAACTGTTAAATGGGGCAATTCTCCTGAGGCAACTTTGACGATATAAGGCATCAAATTATTGGCGATGCCATTTGGGTTTTCACCAATGAGGCCAGATTCATGAGCGCCCACGGGATTGAAGTATCGAAGGCAGCTAATTGCCCACTGCGGATCGCTATCAGCAACACTCTTTAAGATTTGCTCGACCTGCAATTTTGTCCACCCGTAGGTGTTCATTGGATTGGTGGGCTGCTTTTCATCGTAGGGCAAATAGACCGGATCGCCATACACGCACGCACTTGAACTAAAGACAATCGTTTTGATATGCGCTTTTTGCATCGCCCTGACTAGGCTTATGCTGCCAGAAACATTATTCTCGTAATACAAAATAGGATCGGTAGCTGACTCTGCGACTGACTTAAGACCTGCAAAATGAATCACAGCATCAATTTGGTATTCACGTAGGACTTTTTCTACTAAATCGGTATCGCGTACATCCGCCTCAATACAAGGAATGGGTTTTTCGACAATTTTGGCTAAGCGCTCTAAGACGCTTGGGTCGCTATTACAAAAGTTATCTAGTAGCACTACTTCGTGACCAGCTTGAATAAGAACCACTGCAGTATGACTGCCGATATATCCTGCACCACCGGTTAGAAGAATATTCACTTGCGATCTTTACTTAAATTGATTTACTGATAACTTTAATTATTTCACCGCAAAATATTCTGACAAGCAATTGAGTCAATTCCTAAGCAACTGATTCAATTGAATAAACTGCAATCTGTTTAAAGACTGCTAACACCGATTAGCACTTATGCTACTGCCCAGCCACAGCCTCATTTCTTTTACTCTCCACCTCTTGTTCATACTACCACCTGCCCTGTGGTGCTTGGTTAGCATCACTATTGCGTAAGCCTTGTGCCTTGTCCGCCGTGTTAGGGTTTGAATACTCCCGACCCTTGATTGGTACCAGGGAGATCTGCACTAAGCCTGCGAGCTTGAGACTGCAAAAAGGCATAAAGGGCCCAGTACGCTAAAACCATCAAGCCAAAGCTGACGATGAGAGCATCGCGGTCAGATGGCATGCTTAGCGCCAGCCCAATTGGGGGCAGGCACAGTAAGCTCGTGAGGATACCGGCTACGGAGTTCGCCGATTTCAAAGGCACGCGCCAGCGGTATTTCACCCAAAATAAGACTAGGTGGTGCAGGTGGCGCTGATCGGGCTCGCCCATCTTCTTTTTAAAGAGCGTGCGCCGGGCAATACTAAAGAGCGTCTCGATAATGGGGTAAGCGCAAATGAGCAAAAGAGCAAAGGCTGAGATTGCAGGGTTACGCGCACTGAGCAAGATTGCCATCCAGGCGATTAAAAAACCGACTAAATATGCCCCACCATCACCTAAGAAGATCTTGCCCCAGGGCCAGTTAAATAGCCAAAACCCAAAAATGGCCAGTTCAATCAAGATGACATTCTGGAGCATAATCCCGTCGCTCTGCCAGTAGGAAAGCAGCCCCATAGCCGCGAGGATAAGCATACTCATCGTGGTGGAGAGGCCATTGAGCCCATCGATTAGATTGATACTCGAGGCCAGCCCAGCTACGGCAAAGGCGGTAAAGGCAATCGAGACAAGCGGAATAGCCAAATAGACATTGATCCAGTCAATGCCAATACTGCTAATTGAGACACTTAGTAAAAGACATCCTAGGACTCCTGAAGTAATAGTGGCCCACAGCCGAAATAAGACACTAACCTTGCGGGTGCAATCCTCAATGAGGCCAAAAGCAAAAGCGGGCAGCGCACTATAAGTGAGCAAGATGAGCCGAGGATGCAAAGATGATCCAAACCAGTCATGGGCGGCTACCAGTAGCGCGAGGGCCAGTGCCAATCCACCGATGCGGGGAATCTGGCCCTGATGCACTTTTTGAACACCGATTTGATCATCCATGGTCAGATGCTGGTGAAAGCGCGCACTTGCTAAGATGAGGGCACACATCCCCAAACTGGTCGCAAGCGTCATCACCATACTAACCACAAAGGGTTGGATGAGTATGGCATTGCTGGCAATGGGCGTAATGGTGCTCGTGAGCATCGTGAGATCGGGAATTAACAGGGTAGTCACGATGATTTTTTACAGACTTACAAAACCGTTGTTTAATCTGTAATTATACCTATTGTGCAGGTGCACATTTGCCCTTGCCCTGATTCCTTTGACCTGATTCCTTTGGCCTGATTTCACCTGATCCAGCCAGTCCTAAGCTATCCTATCCTCAGATTTTCAGATCAACCGCTTTTTGAGGTCATTATTTCTGCTGCGCGTCCTGATCACCTCGGTAAAAGCCGCTTACTATTCGATAGGCCAAAATGGCCAACAGCACCAATACTGCACCGAGCATATCGTAGAGCCAGTCCTCAAAATCAGATACCCGGTGACTACTGAGTAATTGCAAGAGTTCATCAAAGGCGCCTAAAGCCCCAACAACACCAAAGATCG
>Ga0209188_1001168_pt1 | contig 22039 bp, 23 predicted proteins | sample C_130625_EF_Meta_FD_187307 | JGI IMG/M metagenome (GOLD analysis project Ga0209188, IMG submission 187307) | Freshwater microbial communities from Lake Croche, Canada to study carbon cycling - C_130625_EF_MetaG (SPAdes) (version 2) | ecosystem: Environmental > Aquatic > Freshwater > Lake... | reverse complement strand
GAATAGCTGCCTCAGATACGGTAGGGACATTAGGAAGTTGCTTTAATCTTTTACTACTTGTAACAGCAAGAGCCTTTACTTGCCCAGACTTGGCGAATCCGCCAGTCGCTGGAAAATTACCAGCCATGAAATCAATTTGTCCCGCAATAAGATCATTTAGAGCAGGGTTCTCTCCTTTATACGGAACATGAGTAGCTTGAATTCCTGCGGAATAAATAAAATTTTCGTTCGCCATGTGAATTTGGCTGCCAATGCCTGCTGAGCCAAAATTTAACTCTTTAGTTTTTGTAAGTGCAATGAGTTCAGGTAGCATGTTTACGGGAATCTTAGGGCTAAATGCGATCACCATCGGTACAGTTGCACCTCCAAAAGTCTCTTTCAAGCCATCCTTCGGGGTGGCTTTTTCTTTAGGATATTTAGCGCTTCAAAGGGGATGAGCTTGACTCACGAATAACCAAATTCACATTGGTTTTGATTTTTCTGGGAAGATTTTCTACGCCATTGATTTGGGAGATGAGATGATTGGCGGCTTGAGCCCACATTCCAACAGCATCAATATGAATTGTGCTTAGACTTGGTAGGAGGTGGCGAGATATTTCAAGATCATCAAATCCAATAATGGATAGATCTTTTGGAATACGAAGGCCTTGTTTTTGGGCTTCAAGAAGCGCCCCCAGCGCTAAGACATCTTGGCCACAAATAATTGCGGTAATTCTGGGGTTGTTGAGCAGTAGTTTTTTAAACCCAAGACGTGCCTCATGAAGATCATAGAGACATTCCACAATGACATCTGCTTTGAGCTGAATTTTTTTCTCGGCTAAAAGCTCAAGCATCCCCTCGACTCGATCTCTGGCTCGATCATTATGAGCGGTAATGCCTGCCAGTATTCCAAAGTGTTTATGCCCAAGAGAAAGTAGGTGTTGAACTCCAAGCTTAATTGCTTCGCGGTTATCAAACCCAGAGGCGTAACCATTGTAGGGTGCAGATAAGGAGCCCACATGTATATAGGGAATATTACGAGTTTTAAGTAGTTTTAATGCCTCGCGTTGTTGGCTAACGCCAAAGAGTGCAATGCCTTCAACACCCCTCGTGAGTAAATTGGTCATTTGATTGGCCTCAATCTCTGGATCGTAATTACTGCTTGCTACTAAAAGCTGATGACCTGATTGATTTAGTTGACGTTGAAATTCTGCAAGACCTTGCGCAAAGATAGCGTTATCAAGAGTTGGGACGATTGCTCCAATTGTTCCAGAGCGTTTGAGCATGAGTGAACGAGCTCCAGCATTTGGTATATAGCCTAATTTTTTGATAACACTATTAATTTTTTCTTTTAACTCAGCGCTTACCGTGTTTGGCTTATTTAGTGCTCTTGAAACGGTGGCAATAGAAACTTTTGCTGCAGCTGCAACATGATCGATGGTGATTGATCCTGTAGTTTTTTTCATCTCGGCCTTAGGGAAAGTCCTAGTCAATCTTAGTTCTGAGCGCTCACTTTAGCTGTATTTTAAAGTTAGAATGAAAGCGCTTACATTTTCTGTAATTCTATAAGGAATTAGAAATTTTTAGCAAGTTTTTATCCCCCTCCCTGTTTTTTGCAATCCTCCTTCTGGCTTGGTTTGGTCTAACCGAGTGGGGTGGCTTAGTTTCGGGTGCAAGATTTCCATCGCCCACTGAAACTTGGAATTCATTCCAGATTATTGCCGTGCAAGGTTATGGTAATGGGAAGCTATATCAGCACATACTTCAAAGTATGGTCTTGGTTACATCAGGTTTCCTCGTCTCCTCGTCTCTTGGTATCTTGCTTGGTATTTTGATGGGGGCTAACAAGAAGATTGAAGCATTTGTTAATCCGATATTTTTAACCTTAAGGCCTATACCTCCATTGGCATGGATCCCATTGGCAATTGTTTGGTTGGGACTTGGTAACTCTGCCAAGATAATGGTAATTTTCGTTGCCGCTTTTGTACCGGCCGTTATTAACACTTTTACAGGCGTGCGCTCTATCGAGATTCCTCAAAAGGAGGCTGCTGCTATGTTGGGCATTAGCCGCTTTGGCTATTACAGGGAAGTCTTGATACCTGGAGCTCTCCCACTAATCTTCACTGGACTAAGGCTCTCTCTCCAAGCTTCTTGGACCACCCTAGTCGCCGCAGAACTAGTTGGCGCTACCTTGGGGTTGGGCTCAATTTTAAATCAAGCTGCTCAAGATATTAATCCTGCAATGATATTGGTTGGAATGATGAGCGTAGCTATTTCTGGATGGCTTATGACTCAATTATTGGCAAAAGCTGAGCGCTATACAATGCCTTGGAGAGCTTAGTGACTCACAATGACAGCTTAAATCAGAGTGAATTTTTATTGTGGACTGGCTTAGGTCTTATTAGCTTCATTGGATTTTGGTATTTGTCCGTTACTCTTGGTTTTGTTCCTAAGCAGTTTCTCCCTGCACCTCATCAGGTAGTTTTGAAGTTTGTTCAACTACTTAATGAGCCATTTTCGGGTTATACCTTGTTCGCTCATATTGCTTCAAGCTTTCAGCGTTTTGTGTATGGCTTTATTTTGGCATTAGTCATTGGTATTCCTATGGGTCTGATAATGGCCTTGTCAAAATTTGCCAATCAGATCATCACTCCATTCTTTGAAAGCATTCGTTTTGTGGCGCCTATTGCTTGGGTACCATTTGCAGCACTTTGGTTTGGCACCGGCATTGGTGGACCGGTGCTGGTGATCTTTATGGGCGCCTTCCCACCCGTGTTAATTAATGCCTATCGTGGTGCCATTCATGTAGATAACAAATATCTTGAGGCTGCCAAGATGTTGGGGGCTGGTAAATTTCGCTTAATGACAGAAGTATTATTTCCTGCAGCAATCCCATCAATTATTGCCGGTCTCAGAATTTCTGCTGGACTAGGCTGGCAATCATTGGTTGGGGCTGAGTTAATTGTGGCTTCAAGTGGGGTTGGATACATGATGGTTAAGGGCCAGGCTAGCATTCAGACTGATATTGTCATGAGTGGAATGATCTCTATTGGATTAATTGGTTTATTAGTTGACATACTTTTAAGGCAGGCAGAAAAGCTGGCCGTACACTATAAAGAAATTTGATTTATGGCAGATATTGTTTTTGAATCAGTTGAGCGTAGTTTTAAGCAGGGCGGCAAAGAATTTCTTGCTGTCGGTGGGATAGACTTCCGTGTAAAAGATAGAGAATTTGTTGCCATTGTTGGCCCATCTGGTTGCGGTAAAACTACTTGCCTACGTATGGTGGCTGGCCTAGACATGCCCAGTAAAGGGCGTGTGCTAGTTGGGGGTAATGAGGTAAAGGGGCCAGGGCCAGATCGTGCGGTAGTTTTTCAGCAATTCGCCTTATTTCCATGGAAAACCGTACAGCAAAATATTGAGTTTGGCCTCAAATCTATGAGTATGAGTGCTGCTGAAAAGCGAGACAAGACCGCCCGCTTAATTTCACTTATGGGATTGGAGGGCTACGAGCAAGCCTACCCCCATCAGCTATCCGGTGGCATGCAACAGCGTGTAGCAATTGCTCGGGCTTACGTTTTAGAGCCTCAGGTGTTATTGATGGACGAGCCATTTGGCGCTTTAGACGCTCAAACACGAGTGGTTATGCAAGAAGAGCTTGTAAGGCTGGCACGCAAGAATCCTAAAACTGTTTTGTTTATCACTCATGCAGTAGAAGAAGCAGTTTATCTTGCTGATCGCGTGGTGGTGATGTCTAGAAGACCTGGCTTGATTAGAGACGTGATCGAAATTAAGCCGATTCGAGAAAAAGAAGGATGGGATAGTCATTCTCAGATTGAGGATGTGATGGATTTAAGTTCGTTTGTGCAGTTGCGTAGTCAGATTTGGAAGTTATTGCGGGAGCAAAATCTCGGCGTTGATCATTAATTTATTTTTGTAATTTATTAAGGAGATAGAAATGCAATTCAAGAAAACACTAGCAAGTATGATAGGGGCAACTGTACTTTCAGTATTAAGTATTGGAAATGTACAGGCACAAGCTAAGCCAGCATTAACAGAGATTAAGGTTAGCTATCAACCCGCACTTTATTGGGCTTTGCCATTTTTCGTGGCAACAGAAAAAAACTGGTGGGGTGAATTGGGCTTAAAGCCTGAATTTAGTACTTTCCCTGCTGGTGTTCCACAGATAGCAGCTTCTGCTTCTAAGTCATGGGATGTGGGTGGTACTGGTTCAGTCCCTGCGGTATTAGGTTACGTACGCTTTGGAATTAAGACTATTGGCCTCAGTAATGATGAGTCTGCAGGAAACGCATTATTGGCAAATGCCAAAGCTGCTGAAGCATTTGCTGCCAATCCACAGTCATTGAAAGGGCAAACTATTGTTCTGACTGGTAACTCCACTGGAGATTATGCCGTTCAATCTTGTCTTAAAAAGTATGGCATAGCAAAAACAGATGTTGTTATTAAAAATATGGGGCAGGGTGAAATTATCTCTGCAATGTCATCTGGCAATGCAGACTTTGGAGGGTTATGGGCACCAAACATTTATACGCTAGAAGAGAAATCTGGCGCTAAGGTAATTTGTAGCGGTAAGGATGGCGGCGCATTTGTTCCAGGTGCATTGATCGTTCGGGGAGACTATGCAAAGGAAAACCCACAAAATGTGGCTAAGTTCCTTGCTATTTACTTACGCGCTTGGAAGTGGATGAATGCTAATAAGCCACAGGCCATTGCCATGATGAAGAAGTTTTATGAGCAGGGGGGCGTGACAATTTCTGAGGCTTCAATGAAGAAAGAGTTCGATACTCGTCCTAATTATGACCTGGCAACAGAGTTAAAGATTATGGATAGCTCCAAAGGCTCATCTCAGGTGGATGGTTGGTTTAATGCTATTGCTGTATTTATGCAATCTAGTGGTGCCATTCAAACTATACCGCCAGCAAATGAATACATTACAGATGAATTCATGAAGATGGTAAATGCAGATAAGAAGTTGCGTGAATTTGCAAATAATGCCAAGTAGTAAATAAAACAATCTAAAAAACGGGGGCAACCTCATTTTTTAGATGAATCGTTAAGCTCCTACAAAATTAAGGTTACAACTATGTCTATAAGTTATTTGAAGAAAGCAGTTAAGACGCCGGATACTGAGACCTCAACTGCTCAGCAGGTGGTTACGGAGATGCTGGTTAACATTGAGAAGAATGGTGAGTCAGCTGTTAAGGAATATGCATTGAAGTTAGATAAATGGTCTGGCGATATTGTGATGTCTGACCAGGTAATCAATGCTGTATTAGCAGATGTTCCAGGTGCTGTAAAAAAAGATATCGATTTTGCAGTTAAGCAGGTTTATGACTTTGCAATTTCTCAGAAAAATAGTATTACCGATTTTTCAACCACCCTGCATCCTGGTGTTACAGCTGGTCAAAAAGTGTTGCCAGTTAATGTAGTGGGTTGCTATGCCCCCGCAGGTCGTTATGCACATATAGCTACTGCCTATATGACAGTAGCAACAGCCAAAGCGGCTGGTGTTAAAAATATTATTGCCTGCTCTAGCCCGTTTCGGGATGGCGGTATTCATCCTTATGTCCTCTATGCTTTTAAGGCAGCGGGTGCTGATGTCATTATGACTCTGGGAGGAGTCCAAGCAATTGCTTCATTAGCTTACGGCTTATTTACTGGAAAACCAGCTGATGTTGTAGTGGGGCCGGGCAACAAATTTGTTGCTGAAGCTAAGCGTTCATTATTTGGCAAGGTGGGTATTGATGTTTTTGCAGGCCCAACAGAAATTGCAGTCATCGCTGATGAAACTGCTGACCCCACAATTGTAGCTAGTGATCTTGTTGGTCAAGCTGAGCACGGACATGAGTCTCCCGCCTGGTTATTTACGACCTCAGATAAGTTGGCAAAAGAAGTCATGCAATTAGTGCCGCAGATGATTGACTTATTGCCCCCAATAGCCAAGGATGCAGCAGCCTGTGCCTGGCGTGATTATGGTGAGGTCATTCTATGCAGTACTCGTGAAGAGGTAGCTCAGGTATCTGATAAATATGCTGCTGAACATCTTGAGGTACATGCGAAAGACCTGGAATGGTGGTTAAGCACTCTCACATGCTATGGATCTTTGTTTTTAGGAGAGGAAGCCACTGTTGCATTCGGTGATAAAACGAGCGGCCCTAATCATGTGTTACCTACTAAAGGTGCCGCAAAATATTCTGGTGGTTTATCTGTTCATAAGTTTATGAAAACTCTTACTTGGCAAAAAATGACACGCGAAGGAAGTAAAGAAATGGCTTTGGTTACCGCCAGAATTAGTCGATTGGAGGGGATGGAGGCTCATGCTCGCACTGCAGATGATCGTTTAGAAAAATACTTTCCGAATGAGCGATTTGATCTTGGGAGTCCTGTTGAAGTATGAGTCTTATGATTAATCAACTGTTTAGTTTGCAGGGGAAAACTGCGCTCATTACTGGTGGTAGCAGTGGATTAGGGGAGGGTATCGCGTTAGCTCTTGGCTTGGCTGGTGCTGAAATTGCGATTGCTGCTCGCAGGGAGGCGCCATTAGGTGAGGCACTTAGTAGATTATTAAAGCGAGGAATCAAGACATCCTCCTTTGTTGCTGACTTAAGTGTTCTAGAGCAATCAGCAGATTTATCTAAGGAGGTCCTAGGTAAATTAGGCAAAGTAGATATTTTGGTTAATGCAGCCGGGATCAACTTACGAGAGCCATTTGAAGCAATTACTCCTCAAAGCTGGCAAGAGCAATTAAATGTGCAATTATCGGCACCATTTTTCATGACGCAAGCACTGGCGCCGAAAATGAAAGAGCGCAACTGGGGTAGGGTAATTAATATTGCCTCTTTGCAAAGTTATCGCGCATTTTCTAATAGTGCTCCCTATGGCGCTGCTAAAGGAGGAATATTGCAGTTAACACGCGCTATTGCTCAGGAATGGTCTAAGTTTGGCATTACATGTAATGCTATTGGGCCTGGGTATTTTCCAACTGCACTTACTGCGCCAGTATTTAATAACCCCGCTCTTGTAAAAATGCACGCAGAAAAAACTGCGATTGGACGCAATGGAGAGATACAAGACCTAGATGGACTTGCTATATTTTTAGCTAGCGATGCTTCTGCTTATATTACTGGCCAAACCATCATGATTGATGGTGGTTACACAGCTTCTTAAGGAAGATAGTCATGAAAGTATTGGTCTACACACAACCAAATGAGGTGCAAGTTTTAGATCGCCCGTATCCTTCACTAGACATGGACGAAGTCATCTTAAAGATTGAATCGGTAGGTATCTGTGGAAGCGATATGCATGCTTTTCATGGCCATGATCCCAGAAGAAAGCCCGGCCTAGTTTTAGGGCATGAATTTGCTGGCATCGTTGCTGAAGCAAGCTCTCCATTATTTTCAAAAGGCCAAAGAGTTACAGGCAATCCATTAATCACCTGCGGCCGCTGTGAATATTGCTTACAAGGTAGAAATAATTTATGCGCCAATCGAACAATGGTCGGTATGACAAGACCTGGGGCTTTTGCTCAATACATGAGCATTCCGGCTAGCTCTCTGATTGCTATTCCTGAGGGATTAAGTCTGGATGCCGCTGCCTTAACTGAGCCTGCTGCCACAGCTTTACATGCCATTAACTTGTCTATGCGTGCCTTGCAGCGCCCTATTCAGGAGTGTCGCGTATTAGTTTTGGGTGGTGGTGCAATCGGAATGTTATCGGCTCTTCTCCTAAAGCATTATGGAGTTAGTGAAATAACTGTAGCGGAGGTTAATCCTTTACGTAGAAAAGCGATTGAGAGTTATGTTGGATGCAAAACTTTTAATCCAATTAATGAAAATATTTCTGAAAATGTATTTGAGTTTGTTATGGATTGTGTGGGTGCTGCCGTCACCCGAAATTCGGCTCTAAGTGCAATTAAACCTGGCGGTGTCATCATGCATGTTGGCCTGCAAGAGTGGGCCAGTGAAATTGATATGAGAAAACTTACTCTTGCTGAGATTACCTTGCTTGGAACATACACTTATTCGACAGTAGACTTGCAAGCGACTGTTAATTTACTCGCACAAAATGCTTTTGGCAACTTATCCTGGGTTGAAAAGAGATCGCTTGAGGATGGTCCCCAGGCGTTCAGTGACTTGCATGCTGGAAAAACAGCGGCTGCAAAAGTTTTATTAAAACCGTTTTAATAAAACTTAAGGTAATGAGTCATGCAATTTGATTTTTACTCAACTCATTCAATCTGGGTAGCGCGAGGTAGCTCAGCAAATCTTGCGAACAAGATTCAAGAGCGGGGCGGCAAATCGGTATTGATTATTACTGACCCTGGTGTTCTTGCTGCGGGCTTGCTGAGCAGGGTAATGCCTCAATTTAAAGAATTGAAACTCTCGGTTCAAATCTTCTCTGAAGTTCAAGCTGACCCTCCTGTTTCTGTCATTGATAAGGCGATCCAGACAGCACGAGTATGTCATGCTGATTATATTGTCGGATTTGGCGGTGGCAGTTCAATGGATGTTGCAAAGCTGGTTGCCTTGTTATCTTTAGGTAAAGAAAGGTTATCGGACATTTATGGCATTGGCATGGCTAAGGGCCCAAGGCTGCCTTTGATTTTGGTGCCTACTACTGCGGGTACTGGCTCTGAGGTTACTCAAAGTTCTGTGGTGACAGTAAGCGAGAGTGAGAAAAAAGGCGTACTTTCACCACATCTTTTACCAGACCTGGCAATACTCGATGCAGAATTAACCCTAGGGCTACCATCCCATGTAACCGCTGCAACTGGTATTGATGCAATGGTGCATGCAATTGAAGCATTCACCACTAAACGGTTAAAAAATCCAATGTCAGATTGCGTTGCTAAAGAGTCGCTGAGATTACTGTCGGGCAACCTGCATAAAGCCGTTCATTCAGGCAATGACATTGTTGCGCGTGAAAATATGCTTCTTGGTGCATGCTTGGCTGGCATGGCATTTACGAATGCACCTGTTGCTGGAGTGCATGCATTAGCCTATCCAATTGGCGCAAGATTTCATGTGCCGCATGGGCTGTCTAACTCATTAATGTTGGCGCCTGTAATCCGATTTAATATTGAGGTCGCTCACTCACTGTATGCAGAACTTGGCCAAATCATTAAGCCTGGTCTCATGGGATCAAGTGCAGAGCAGGCCACTCAGTTGGCTGATTATCTTGGCGGTCTAGCTAGTGAGCTAGGGTTGCCACAGAGCTTAGTTGAGGTTGGCATTACAGAACGCGATGTTGATCAACTCGCGCAAGACGCAATGCTACAAACACGATTGCTCATGAATAGTCCTCGAGAAATTACCCTCAATGATGCTGCAGCACTTTATCGAGAAGCTCTATGGGCTGGATAAGAAATGCTGCTTTATAGCAAGCGTAATGTTTTTTCGCCCATGCTTCTTACGTTCTAGAAGTCCAACCTTGCGATAGATCGTTTTACCGGAAAGATTCTGAATGCTAAGTTGCCGATCATTTTCCCAGGAGATGTTCGCTAGTTTTGGCACTATGGAATAGCCAAGTCCTTGGCGCACTAATTCAATGATGGCCTCTACGGAATTGAGCTCCATTCCTTCTTGTATAAATAGCTTGTTAGCTTTAATGGTTTGATCTACAAGATGTCCCGTCCAGGTATTTCTTTCAAATCGAATAAAGGGTAGCTTGTGATCGGTATGCAATGTGTCCGTTTCTCTTTTTGATGGAGACACTGGACTGATTAAGATCATCGGTTCTTTATATAACTCTGTCCATTGCACATTCTGGGGTAATGCGTATGGAGACTCAGTCACAATTGCAGCATCAAGGCTACCCTCTAAAACTTGATCTAGAAAATCACTGGATAGTCCCGCAATTAATTTAACTTCTAGGCTGGGAAACCTTTGCTTTAATTCATTTAATGTTTTTCCAAATGTGCCCATGAGGGTAGACACTAGGGCGCCTAAGACAATTGTGCCGTTGAGGTCAGATTTAAGGCTTGAACCAAGTGACTCATAACGAGCCACAATTTCTTGGATAGGTTCAATCATAGACCTGCCATAAGTATTTAAGGTAAGAGAGCGCTTAGTCCGATCAAAGAGTTCCAGACCAATTTCTTTTTCTAGTTGCTGTAACTGCTGACCAGCTGCAGCCGCAGTTAAACCAATTTCTCTAGCGGCGGCTGCAACGCTCTTGTGGCGGGTAATTGCCAAGAAGTTTTTGAGAGTTTTTATGCTGGACATAAGCCTGATTATAAATAAAAACTTTATCTCAAAGAAAAATTAATTCGATTTATTTTTTACTTTCTATCAATATAATGAATGAATGTCAAATAACGATCTCAAAGTAAGAGTATGGCGAGGCTCCCAAGAAGGTGAGTTTGTTGAGTACTTGGTACCGCGTAACCCCAATCAAACGGTTTTGGATGTGGTCACCTATATCCAAAGGAAGCTGGACCCCACCTTAAGTTATCGGTTTGCCTGTCGTGTCGGGATGTGTGGGTCATGCGCTATGACTGTTAATGGAGTGGCTCGTTGGACTTGCCGTACTCACGTCTCGAAAATCCTGCAGGGGAATTCTTTAGAAATCGCTCCCCTCAATAACCTGCCTGTGATTAAAGATCTCGCAACAGATATGCGAGAGTTCTTTAATAAGTGGAAGGGTGCTGTTGGCTTCTTTAAGGGCGACAAAACACGCTACGATGATTTTACAAAAGTACAGCCAAATTCTGAGGAGCGTCAATTAGCAGACGCCGGTATTGAATGTATTGGTTGCGGCGTTTGCTATGCCTCTTGTGAGGTTGTCGAGTCTAGACCAAACTATCTCGGACCTGCAGCTCTCAATCGTGCTTGGACGTTAACAAATGATGTAAGGGATGTTCAGCAGTTAGAGCGGATGACTGCGGTGGCAGGAGATGCAGGTTGCCACGCTTGCCATTCACAAGGCTCTTGTACGGAGGCTTGTCCTAAGGCTATTGCGCCTACTGCAAGCATTGCTGGACTTAAAAAGTTAGTAGCTAGAGCTGCAGTCCGAGGGAGTAAGTGGGGAAAGCTATGAGCGAGGGCGTGCTTCAGGCTAAGCTCTGGTATGCGCAAAGGATCAGTGCTATGGTACTTGGTCTTTGTGTCGCTATTCACCTAGGGATAATTTTTTATGCTATCAGGGGCGGCCTTACTGCCCAGGAGATATTAGGTCGAACCCAAGGCAATATGCTGTTTGCTATTTTTTATGAAATTTTTGTAATTGCTTGCTTTGTACACGCCCCAATTGGCATGGCTAATATATTGCAAGAGACCTTTCCAAAGAGCGGGCTGGCTAAACCTATCGCTTGGTTACTTGCCCTACTAATCTTGATTCTTGGTACCACCTCCGTTATTGGTGTTTTTACAGGTGGCGCTATATGAGCTCTAGACCAACATTGGATTTACGTGCAAAAAGTCATTTATCGTATTTTGCATATGCCTGCCATCGTTTTTCCGGTTTGTTATTAGCGTGCTTTCTTCCGCTTCACTTTCTGATGTTGTCTCAATCTTTGCGTGGCGCTCAAGGCTTTGAGCAATCTTTACTCTTAACAGATTTCTGGGTATTTAAATTTGGAGAGTGGGCTTTAGTAGTTTTACTGGCCGTGCATTTTGCTGGCGGTATACGTTTGCTCATGATTGAGTTTGGGCCATGGCATGGCTTGCGTAAGGGCTGGATACAACTCTCAACTTTGTTCGCCATCGTTTACGGCCTCTTATTTTTATATTTTGCTAATTGATTAGGCTGATATGAAATTACAAATGAATTTAGTAGAAGAGGCTTGTAAAGAGCTCTATATTCGCGCTCTAAAGGTGCTGCCTGATGACATCAAGGCTGGTATCAATAGGTTGGATAAATCTGAGACAGATGCGCGTGCTCAAGTGGTATTAAAGACCATGATTACGAATATCTCAGTAGCAGAGCGTGAAGACAATCTCCTGTGTCAAGATACGGGCTTGCCAATTTATAACGTCAAGATTGGAAGTGATGTGCAATTTGATGGCATGGCATTAAAGGCTGCCATTCGAAAAGGTTGCGAACGCGCTACTAAAGATTATCCCTTAAGATCTTCAGTAGTGCACCCCATCACTCGAAAAAATAATCACACGTCTTGCGGAATTGATATGCCAGCAATTCATATTGATTTTTTTGATCATGCAGACTCTGTAGAAATTGAAATGGTGCCTAAAGGTAGCGGCTCAGAAAATAATTCTTTTTTGAAGATGGCAATTCCGGCGGATGGTATCAATGGCATTAAAGCTTTTGTGATTGAGAGCGTGGTTGCTGCTGGCGGCAAAACGTGTCCACCAACAATTGTTGGTGTTGGTATCGGAGGAACATCTGATCAATGTGTAGCCATGGCAAAGCGAGCGGCGACTCGTGAGCTTGGTAGCATCTGTAGTGATGAGGAAGGGGCAAAGCTTGAGAAGGAGCTAAGCATTGCCGTCAATCAACTTGGTATTGGCCCGCAAGGGCTTGGTGGAGACGGAACTGCTTTTGCAGTCCAGGTGGAAATAGCACACACTCATATCACTATGAATCCTGTGGCTGTCAATATGCAATGTCATTCGGCTCGTAGAGCTCGCGCTACCTTTACGCCATCTGGCGTTACCTATGGATTCTAGGATAGCGAATATGACCCATTACAACCTCGCATCACCCGTAAGTGAAGAAGCTATTCGCAAACTTCGTATTAACGATACTGTGACCTTACAAAGCACATTATTTGGTATCCGTGATGCGACACAGATTCAGATGTTTGATTATGATCGTAAGACGCGTTTTGATTTAAACGGTTATGCAGTGATTCATACGGCACCCAATGCTCGTAAAGTTCCAGTGAGCGCCGAGTTTCCTGCAGGTTATGAGCCTATTTGTATTGGTACTACGACCTCAGATCGCATGGAGAGATTTACCCGTCCACTCATGACTCAGAATGGTGTGCGCATGATCGTGGGTAAGGGTGGTTTGCGCGAGGGTTCTGCTGAAGCTTTTCAGGAGTTGGGCGGCGTTTACCTAGCAATTATTGGTGGCACAGCAGCTTTAGAGACTACTTGGATAGAGCAAATCGTAGATGTCGATATGGATGACCTTAACCCAGAGTCGCTTTGGCGCTTCAAGATAAAAGATTTTGGACCTTTATTGGTTGCTATGGATAGTCATGGTGGTAGTATTTATAAAGAGGTTCAGGATGATGTGGCGCGAAAAAAGGACGCAGTACTTAAAAGTCTTGGCGTAATTTCATGAGTCCTATTCCAACAATAGATACCGATATTTTGATCCTGGGATCTGGGGGCGCCGGTCTTTTTGCGGCTCTACATGCACATCAAGAAAATACTAACTTAGATATTACTATTGCTGTTAAAGGACTACTAGGTAAGAGTGGATGCACACGAATGGTTCAAGGTGGTTATAACGTGGCCTTAGCGGAAGGAGATTCTGTTGAGCGCCATTTTATGGACACGATTGAGGGTGGTAAATGGCTCTCTGATCAGGATTTAGCTTGGACACTAGTAAGCAAAGCAGTTGAGCGTATCCATGAGTTAGAAAATGAGTTAGGTTGCTTTTTTGATCGTAACCCTGACGGCACAGTTCATCAAAAAGCATTTGCTGGACAAACATTTGACCGTACTGTTCATAAAGGTGACTTAACAGGTATTGAGATTATCAATCGCCTAGCTGAACAAGTATGGGCCAGAGGCATTAATCGACTTGAAGAGCATCGCGCTATCGAATTAATTCATAGTAAAGATGGCAATTCTCTTGCTGGCGTCTTAATGTTAAATATGCAGACAGGAGACTTTGTATTAGTGCGCACCAAAGCTGTCTTACTTGCTACTGGCGGCGGTCCAACAATGTACAAATATCACACACCTTCGGGGGATAAGAGTTGTGATGGTTTAGCAATGGCATTGCGGGCTGGCCTCACTTTACGTGATATGGAGATGGTGCAGTTCCATCCTACGGGATTATTGGCTGGACCAGGTACTCGTATGACAGGCACAGTTATAGAGGAAGGCTTGCGTGGAGCTGGCGGATATTTGCTCAATGGTAATCAAGAGCGCTTTATGGGCAAATATGATCCACGCAATGAACGAGCCACAAGAGATATTGTTTCTAGATCCATTAATTCAGAGATCCGTGCTGGGCGCGCAACACCCAATGGCGGTGTTTATATACAGATGAGTCATTTAGGTCCTGAGAACGTACGCAAATTATTTAAGGGTATGGTCGAGCGTTGTGCTGATAGCGGATTCGATTTGACTAATGATTTAGTGGAGGTCGTGCCAACTGCCCATTACATGATGGGGGGCCTAATCTTTAAAAAGGACTGCAGCACTGATTTGCCCGGGCTATTTGCAGCTGGAGAAGATACTGGTGGTGTGCATGGCGCTAATCGATTAGGTGGTAATGGTGTGGCTAACTCAACAGTATTTGGAGGTATCGCAGGAGAGTCGATGGCACGCTGGGTTGCTTCACAGCAGCTAAGAGAGTGCAATATGGATGAGGTGATGTTGAGTATTCATGAGCATGAAGCACCATTACAAAAACCACCTGGCGATATTGAGTCAATTCGGGATGCTTTGGCGGAATGCATGTGGGATGACGTAGGCATCTCAAGAACTAGAGAGAGTTTATGGCGCGCACGCCAAACTCTGAAACAGCTGGCATCTCAATTAAATCAAATGGGTGTGGGCAATATTCAGCGTGAATACAGTAATACCTGGCAAGATTGGATGAACTTACAAAATCTCATTCTGGTTAGTCAATCAGTAACAGAAGCAGCTATTGCAAGAGAAAATTCAAGGGGGGCGCACTATCGTGAAGATTTCCCTGAGCCAGGATCACTTGAAGACTCCTATTACACGGCTGTTAATTTTAATCACCAGGAGTTAATTATTAAAAATATTCCTGTGAAATTTACGATGGTTAAGCCTGGGCAAACAATTTTGGTTGAGGCTTAATTATTTTTGATTTGATTGAACCTGGCCAATTTATATTGGCAACTCTCATTATTTTTGGTGCATATTTTATTTTCGGTATTTCAGGATTTGGTTCATCTATTATTTCAGTTCCCTTACTAGTACAGATGTACCCTCTGAAATCAGTTGTACCAATGATGGTCATCATTGATCTATTCGCTTCGCTATATGTTGGTAAAAAATCCTACCAGGATGCTAATTTAAAAGAGCTGAAATGGCTATTTCCATTTACCTTACTCGGGATGGTCTTGGGAATTTTTTTATTGGTAACTGCGCCTAGTGAGCCACTATTAATTACATTAGGATGTTTTGCCTTAATAAATGGTGCAAGAGTGCTGTGGCAGAGAAACTCAGAAATACTCGACCCTATTAACAAGTGGTGGGCTGCGCCATTTGGATTTTTTGGAGGTGTTTTTACTGCATTATTTTCTACTGGTGGCGCTATTTATGCATCCTATCTTGGGTTACGTATTGGGGATCCCAAGGTCGTGCGGGCAACTATGGCGTTTGCAGTTTTCATACTGACCTTTCTGCGCCTCACTTTAATGCTTTTTACGGGTTTGATTTTGAGCTGGCCAGTCGTTGCATTGGCAATCTGCCTGATGCCCGCAACCTTCCTTGGAATTTGGGCTGGAACCCGTATCCATACTAAATTAAGCAATAGAGCAATGCGGATAGCTTATGGGTCTATTTTGTTTTTTTCAGGAATTACTTTATTAGTACGCCAAATAATTTAAAGCGCTTTGCTTGGACTAAGTTATAAAGTTCAGGACACCCATAAAAGAGTGCCCTTGAGAAATTTATTGGGCTTGAATGTTGCGAGCTTTAATGACCTTTTCCCAGCTAGCAGATTCATTTTTAATTTGAGTATCTAGTTCCTTAGGTGTATTGACAATTGCTGTCAGGCCATTAATTTCTAGACTCTTGCGCATTGCTTCCGATTCCAGTGCCTTTTGAGTAGCGATATAAATTTTCTCCACAATAGCTTTTGGAGTGCCTGCTGGAGCAGCCAATGCATACCAACCAACATTAACAAATCCTGGAATGGCCGCTTCCGCAACAGTTGGAACATCCGGTAATTGCGCAACTCTTTTACTACTAGTAATCGCGAGAGCTTTGATTTTTCCAGCTTTTGCAAAGCCAGCTGCTGCCGGAAGATTGCCAACCATAAAGTCAATTTGCCCAGAAATCAAATCATTAATGGCTGGAGCCTCACCTTTATAAGGTATATGGGTAGCAGCGATTCCAGCTGCGTAAGTGAAATTTTCTCCTGCCATGTGTACCTGGCTACCAATACCCGCGGAGCCAAAAGTAAGTTCTTTCGTTTTTGCTAAAGAGATTAGTTCTTTTAGATTATTGACAGGCAGGTTTGGGCTAACCGATACAAGCATTGGACCACCAGCTACTGCAGTAATGTAAGTAAGGTCAGTAGCGTAATTTAAAGGAAGTTTTTTATACAGGTATGGGTTAACCGTCATCATGCTTCCTGATGCAAGTAATAGGGTGTAACCGTTAGGAGGCGCATTCGCAACGATTTCAGCGCCAATATTGCCTCCAGCACCACCTTTGTTTTCGACGATGACATTTTGACCCAGAATGTTCGTCATTTGTTGCGCAAAAATTCTTCCAAGAATATCGGTGGTACCACCAGCAGCAAAAGGAACAATGAGTTTGACGGGTTTATCCGGCCAACTCTGAGCCTGTGAAAGCGAAGGGGAGGTAATCAATATTACTGTTCCAAGGCTTATAAATGAACGTCTTAAGGCGGTAATAAATTTTTTACTAAACATCTTGCTCTCCCAGGTTGATTAATTTTTATCTTATTTCTACTGATATTTAATAGGCAATATTTATGAGTAATAGTCCTACCCACTTCTAAAAAACATATGTAGGCTTGCAAGTGATTTAAATCATCTATATGATATGGATATGTATACCATTTTGATCTCTGAATTCATTACTAGTCAAGCCTTGGATACCCTACGTTCTAAGCATGACGTCATTTATGAACCAGAGATGTATAAGGATCGCACAGCTTTAATTGCTGCAATGCAAAATATTGAGGTACTTATTGTTCGCAACTTAACTCAGGTAAATGAAGAGGTATTGATTGCTTCAACAAATTTAATAGTTGTTGGCCGCTTGGGCGTAGGACTTGAAAATATCGATTTGCCAGCTTGTATTAAACGCAATATCAAAGTCATACCTGCAACGGGAGCTAACGCTGAGTCAGTAGCTGAATATGTTGTCGGGGCAGCAGTTGCATTAACACGTGGATTTATTCCTGCAACAATGGCTACTCTCAAAGGGGTCTGGCCGCGGCCCCGTTTTTCTGGCTATCATGAGTTTTTAGGTCAGACATTAGGTATCGTTGGCTTTGGCAGCATTGGAAGGGTAGTGGCTAAAAAAGCACATGCATTCGGCCTGCAATGCGTTGCTTACGATCCGATGTTATCTGGTGACTCTTTAGCACTTGAAGGCTTTTCAGTTCCATTGCTCAAATTAAATGACTTACTTGCCAGAAGTGATGCGGTTTCTTTACATCTTCCTTATTCACCTGAAACCAAGAATTTATTTGATGGGGCCATGCTAGACCGAATGAAAGAGGGTGCTTGCCTTATTAATACCGCTCGTGGTGGCATAGTTGATGAGTTGGTACTAGCCGAGCGATTACGCTCAGGAAAAATTGGCGGTGCTGCAATTGACGTCTTTTCTACAGAGCCCGCAAAGGATTTAAGTCATTTTTCAGGAATTGAAAATCTCATTCTGACACCACATATTGCGGGCGTCACTCATGAGAGTAATGAGCGTGTTAGTCAAATGATTGCTGATGAAGTCAATCGGTATTTAGGGGTTTAAATTGAACTTGTCCTATGAAAAGATAGTTCAGTTGGCGATGGCCGGTTTGAAAGCTTCCGGCATCGGCGATAAGGCTGCTTTTGAAACGGCCCAATTTTTAGCGCTTGCTGAATTAGATGGTTTAGCTTCACATGGATTGGCCCGAGTTTCTCAATATGCAGGTCATGCAAAAAATGGCCGAGTTGAGCTGGCTCCTAAAATTAAAGCTCGTCCGTTTAAGACCTCTGCAGCCTTGGTTGATGCCTGTGATGGATTGGCTTTTCCGGCTCTTCGTTTTGCAACAGATTTATCAGTCAATCTTGCTTCTAAAAATGGGGTTGGTCTTGTTGCAGTAACTAATAGTCATCACTTTGGTGTTGCCGGTCATTTTGCTGAAGCCGCTGCACGTGCGGGCTATATCTCTCTGTTGTTTGGTAATACTCCAGCTGCAATGCCCATGGTTGGTGGTAGCAAAGCCATCTTTGGTACTAACCCTTTAGCTGCAGCATTTCCAATCGCCAAGCACGACCCCTTAGTAATTGATATGTCTTTATCAGCAGTTGCACGTGGCAAATTATTGGTTGCTGCAAAAAAAGGAGAATCTATTCCTGAGGGTTGGGCATTAACAGCAGATGGAAAGCCAACAACAAATCCACAAGAGGGATTAAAAGGTTTGATGGTTCCATTGGGTGGCGATAAGGGCGCATTGCTAGCATTGATTATTGAATTGTTAGTAGTGGGCTTGTCTGGCAGCAGGTTCTCGTATGAGGCCGATTCATTTTTTGACGCTAGGGGGAATCGTCCACGTATTGGTCAGTTGTTGTTAACGATCGATCCAGGCCTTGCTGGTAGTCAAGTTTTTGCAAAGAAAATGCAAGCTTTTTTAAAAGTATTAGCAGCTGATACGGGCACTCGCTTGCCAGGGCAGCGACGCTTTAAGCAAAGAGCCGCAGGATTTAAAGAGGGTGTAAATATTTCTGATGTGGTTTTAGAAGAAATTCAGACTGGCATTCGTCAGTCATGGAATAAATAGCGTTCAAACAAAATTGATAAGGAGAAAGAAATGATTCATTTTGTCGTGCATGAACCAGGAGACGTCGTAGGCGTTGTCGTGGTAGAGGGCGTAAAGGCTGGTACTGACTTAATAGGCTGGGTAATGGATGGTGATAGCACTGTCAATATCAAGTCTGAGAGTGATATTCCGATTGGGCACAAGATTGCATTGCAGGACATGAAGACTGGCGACACCATTATTAAGTATGGTGTTGATATTGGTAAGGTAGTTGCACCCATCAAAAAGGGGGAGCATACCCATATTCAAAATGTCAAAACTAAGCGTTGGTAATCGATACCCGCATTCATTACGATACTAAGAGAGATAGAAATGATTAATTTAAAAGAAGCAACTTTTATGGGCTATCGCCGTGAAAATGGTCGCATGGGTATTCGTAACCATGTTGTCATTTTGCCTTTAGACGATTTATCCAATGCGGCATGTGAAGCGGTTGCAAATAATATTAAAGGGACAATTGCCATTCCTCACCCCTATGGCCGTTTACAGTTTGGCGCAGACTTAGAGCTTCACTTCAGAACCTTGATTGGTGCTGGTTGTAATCCAAATGTGGCTGGCGTAGTAGTGATTGGTATCGAGCCACAGTGGACAAAGATTGTGGTTGATGGAATCAAGGCTTCTGGTAAGCCGGTAGAGGGATTCTGGATTGAAGGAAATGGCGATACAGCAACTATTGCTAGTGCTAGTAAGGCTGCTTACTCCATGATGAAACACGCTTCAAAACAGCAACGTGTTTTAGCACCTCTATCAGAGTTATGGGTATCAACCAAGTGTGGTGAGTCTGATACTACCTCTGGTTGTGCTTCTAACCCAACGGTTGGCAATGCATTTGATAAGCTATACGAAATTGGTTCTACATTGGTATTTGGTGAAACAACGGAATTAACTGGTGGAGAGCATTTGGTTGAAGCGCGTTGCCGTACACCAGAAATTAAGCAGAAATTCCGTGCAATGTTTGATCACTATCAAGATGTTATTGAGAAAAATAAAACGAGTGATTTATCTGATTCGCAGCCTACCAAAGGAAATATTGCTGGAGGTCTGACTACGATCGAAGAGAAGGCCCTTGGCAATATCCAGAAGATTGGTAAAAAATGTGTTGTAGATGGTGTTCTCGACAAGGCCGAGACTCCAACTATTCCAGGTTTGCATTTTATGGACTCCTCCTCAGCTGCTGCTGAAATGGTGACGCTTTGCGCAGCAGCGGGTTTCACAGCCCATCTCTTCCCTACCGGGCAGGGTAATGTTATTGGGAATCCTATTCTTCCAGTGATTAAGTTATGCGCTAATCCAAAAACAGTGCGAACGATGTCTGAACACATCGATGTAGATGTTTCTGGTATTTTGCGTCGTGAAGAGACCTTGGATTCTGCAGGCGAGAAGCTGCTCGATGCTCTTTTGAGAACTGCAAATGGCGAATTAACAGCAGCGGAAATTTTGGGTCACCGTGAATTTGTGATGACCCGTTTATACGAGTCTGCTTAAGTCTAAGAGTATGAAGTCCCTGACCGCTTATCAAGAAGTGAAGCAAAAGATTACTGAAGATCTGGTCAGGGGACGTTATCCAATGGGACAGGCATTGCCTGCTGAAAAGGATTTAGCCCAAGAATTAGATGTATCTATAGGGACCCTGCGTAAGGCAGTAGATGAATTGGTTGCAGAAGGAATTGTTGTCCGACGTCAAGGCAGGGGAACCTATGTTGCTGAACATGATGCAAAACGACTACTGTATTATTTTTTCCATGTCGCCCGCTGGGATGCGGATAAAAAAACCTACCCCCGCGTGGAGACCGCTTCTTTTGAGTCTGGGCAAGCAAGCAAGGAAGAGTCTTTGAAGTTGGCTATTAAAGAGGGTACTCCTATTTGGCGTATCGTTACTCGCTTATATTTGGAAGATGAGTGCGTAATGATTGACCATATTGCCTTAGATAAAAAACGATTCAAAAAATTAACTCGCAGTGAGTTTGATAAGCGTAAAGGCAGTATTTATCAGTTCTACCAAATGTATCATGGTCAATCAGTAGTAAAAACGAATGAAAGATTGCGGGCTGGATTGGCAGGTAGACAAATGTCGACTTGGTTAAAGTTAAAGCCCGAGTCTCCTGTGCTCCATATACGAAGAGTGGCCCTAGACATACAAGATGAACCTATTGAATGGCGCATTTCTACGCTAAATACTTCTCATCATGAATACTTTAATGAGCTAGTTACCTAGTCTTTGTATTTTTTAATTCTTTAGCCCAATTTGTCAGGTTTTCACTAAGATTTTCTATTTCATGGTCCCAACTTAAGCGGTTTGGAAAGAATGGCCTTAATTCCTCTCCAATTCTACAGCCCCATAATTGAAGATGCGGTTGTTGTTCGCACCAAGCGATAGCTTGTAAAAGATGTTCTTTTAGAAACTCTTCCCCATTAGCTTCAATAGTTGCTCGATCCATTGGGCAACCATCAGAAAAGAGAATCAAGCTTTTATTAGTAAAGCTACTGCCAGTATTTTGTAAGCGCTCTGCTGCCCATATAAGTGCCTCACCATCAACACTCTCTGCATAGATTTCAGGGCGTAATAGTGCTGCAATACCTGCTCGAGCTCTGCGCCAGCCAGTATCAAAGTCCTTAAAAATCCAATGCGCTCTCTCATTGAGACGGCCTGGATTCGGAGGTTGACCATTTTTACGCCATTCCTTAAAAGGCCTTCCTCCTTGCCATGTGCTGGTACTGTAACCAAGCACCTCAGTTTTTATTCCAGCCTGGTCTAGTATTCGTACCAACGAATCAACACAGGTAGCAATTTTTACGCGCTGTTCCTTCATAGATCCAGAGCAATCTATTAAGAGAGTTACTCTGGCATTGACTTTGCTGCTGGTTGTCAATTGTTTATAGAGCGCTGGTTGTAGCGGGGAAGTAGCTGCGCGAGTGAGATAGCGACGATCAAGAACCACCTCGGCTTCAGTAGTTTGCCAGCGCTTTGGCAGGTTACTTGAAAATAATTGCTGATAAATCCGAATCAGCTTTGCCCAGGGAATGTTTTGCTTAGCAATTTCGATATTCAATTGATCTTGATAGATTGCTAATTGGGCTGGTCTTATTTTCTTTTTGGCATCAGATTCAGTATCGAAGCTTGGATTGTAGATATGATATTGATCAA